>Ga0209395_1005262_pt1 | contig 14665 bp, 12 predicted proteins | sample GOMGulsemesocosm_3_FD_184635 | JGI IMG/M metagenome (GOLD analysis project Ga0209395, IMG submission 184635) | Methane-oxidizing microbial communities from mesocosms in the Gulf of Mexico - GOM9D Gulf of Mexico (SPAdes) (version 2) | ecosystem: Environmental > Aquatic > Marine > Cold seeps... | reverse complement strand
GTCATCAATATATTTTGATGATCGATAACAAAATCTATTAAAGCACGTGTTTCAGGCTCTGATGCTTGGTTTACGCCAGAGCCAACACCAAAATAGTCGTAGTTGTAGGTGAAGTTTTTATTAATTGCTACTCCGCCATAACCGTCTTCGTCGAATTTACCGTCACCGTCGTCATCTTTACCTTCATTCATAATACGGTATTGGCCTTCTTCGTTTTTCAACGGGTCTACTTTTATTAATAGATTTGGCACTTTGTCGCTTGGTTTATACAAGCCTGAGTGGTCAGTTATTCTAAGTTGAGAAATATAACCATCATTGTTGAGATCATTAGGACCATCTTCATTGGTTTTTTGGTCGTTATCATCATCTATTTTTAAGTGATTAAACGTCGTTGAATAACCGTTTTTACCTAACATAAAGTTCGTTGCATCAGGGTTTGGCATAGGAACAATAAATATACTTTTACCATGTCTATCTACTTTGCCTGACTTCAAATCTTCAATGAGACGCATAGCGAGTTCAGTACCCACTAAATAATCACCATCAACGTTTCCGGTAACCAAGACTGCTGGGGATTTTTCATCACCAAATTGAGCCACAACTATCGATTTTCCCGATCGCGAAGTACCAATTTCTTGAGTTTTAACACCCAGCTGTTTTAATTGTTTTAACATCTCAGCATGACTGGTGTATTGGTTAATATAATCTTGACCAATACAGTTGCTTGAGATGAGGAATAACGCGAGTAGTCGCTTCATTTGCCTATATGCTCCTGTTAGAAAAACGTTTGGTTATGTATAGAGTAAACCTACTTTGTGCACAAAGAGTATATATTTTCTTCAATGAATTCAAAAGAAAACGCTTCTAATGAGGTGGTTTGTTATATATTCAGGCTAAGTGTCAAAATGAAAAGATATGTTGAACTAAACTTAGGGGGATAAAATAGTTTCGCCTCTTAACAGGCACCAATTTTACGCTTCACTTTCCTTGAGTAATTAATTTCACTAATTATTTGAAATAAAAATGCTTTTAATAGATATTAACGGCACTTTAACTTTATGCCAGATAACTATGTTTAAGATAACCAACACAGCCACATTGCTATTTTTAGCCACGTCATTAGCTTCTTCAATCGGCTCTTTATTCGCAAATAGTGCCCATGCAAAAACGCCACTAGATATCAACGAACAGAACATCGTTAAACAAGTTGAACTCGCTTTACCGCAGTCACTAAAAGACATCGAACAGTCGGTAAATATAAATAGTGGTTCAATGAATTTTGAAGGGGTAAAACAGGTTGGTTTATTGGCCAAGCAGCAACTTTCAGAGATAGGGTTTGAAGTGCAGTGGCTCGATGGTAGCGCGTTTAATCGGGCAGGCCATATTCTTGCAACTCACAAAAGCAATAACCCAAACGCTGTTAAAATTTTAATGATTGGCCATTTAGATACGGTATTTGCCAAAAATGATGACTTCCAAAAGTTTGAAATGCAGAGCAAAACAAAAGCTTCTGGTCCTGGTGTTGCTGATATGAAGGGCGGTAACACGATTATAATTTCTGCGATACGTGCATTAAAAAAGCTTAATTTACTTGATAATGTCAGTATAAAAGTAGTGTTAACAGGAGATGAAGAAAGTAGTGGTCGCCCGTTATCTTTATCAAAAAAAGCCATCGTCGATGGCGCGATTTGGGCAGATATTGCCTTAGGTTTTGAAAATGGTGATAATAATATTAACACCGGCATGGCCTCACGAAGAGGCTATACTGGCTGGACTTTAAATGTAATGGGAAAACCAGCGCATTCCTCGCAAATATTTAATGACGAAGTTGGCTACGGCGCAATTTATGAAACAGCGCGTATTTTAGAAGCTTTTAGGGCTCAGCTAGAGCAAGAAGAAAACCTGACTTTTAATCCTGGCATGATCGTCGGCGGAACAAGTATAGATTTTGACCTCGCTAAATCATCAGGATCTGCATTTGGTAAAAGTAATGTTATTGCCCAAAAAGCCAAAGTGAAAGGCGATTTAAGAGCACTTTCAAATAAGCAGCTAAAAAGTGCTAAACAAACCATGCAAAGCATTGTTAAAAACAATTTAAACCACACGAAAGCAGAACTTATTTTTGAAGTGGGTTATCCGCCTATGGCCCTTACCATGGGTAACTTAGACTTATTGGCCCAATACAGCCAAGTAAGTCAAGATTTAGGTTATAACGTTGTAAAAGCTGCAAACCCACGAAAAGCAGGCGCAGCTGATATTTCATTTGCCGCAGCACATGTTGATATGTCATTAGATGGTTTAGGATTAATGGGCTCGGGTGCACATACCAAGCATGAAGTTGCAGATTTAACCACGTTAAATAAAAACATTAAAAAAACAGCTATATTGATTTATCGCTTAGCTAAACAAGAAGCTAAATAAAAGTAATATCAACTACTCGATGGGTTTATTGACTTATAAAAGTAAACCCATCGCTATACTTATCTTGCCCATCAACTGGGGCACGAATAAACGCTATCGGCGCATATTATTTTTTATGATTTGATTTGATTTGACTTATCTCTTAAATAGGTTAATTACTTAACAATCGATACACGTTCAAATCCGGTAACCAATATTTCGGCATCTGGCAAAATGGTTGCTAAATTTTTGTTATAGGCCAAAGTTTCATCATCTGTTAAATGCATAAAGACTATATTTTTAGCATTTATACTTTTAATGAAATCCAAACCACCATCTTCTTCAGGGATCCAAGAAGGGAGTAAGGCAACATCAATCTTCATTTTTGTTAATTCGTTAATATCAATTTCCGCAGACGTGAAATCACCGTCACCAATATGTAATATTTTCCATCCGTTCACTTCAATTAAGTAGGCGTAGTTTGGATACTCTTTGTGAAACTTGACCTTTAGACTTTCTGGAGCATCGGGAGCGAAAGCGCCAGCATGAGGAAAGTTTAAGGCAGTAATAGAAATGTTATTGTGATCTACTTGTTTGTTTGCAAATTCGGTCAAATGCGAAGCATGTAATTGCTTATTTTCAACCTTGCCCTGTAATTCTTTCGTTACTGATAGAGGTGCAATGAGGATCGTTTCTGGATGGCTTCGTAAAAAAGACAGGGTACGATCAGCGGTATAGTGATCTGAGTGAGAGTGAGTCACCAAAGCGATGTCTGAATTTTTTCTATTTAACTGCTTAAAATCTTTATCGTTTAAGTAGTTATAATACTTATTGGTGTTAAACAATGCGTCAACTAATATGGCGCTCTCATCGGATACAATCCTAACACCAGCATTTGCTACATGTTCAATAGTGAGCTCAGTTGCATAAGAGAAACTTGTAAAACAAAGTATTGATATCATTAGAGCATTCATCTTTATTCGCTTGATTTTCATTTGTGTCGCCTTTAGCTGGATTATTTGTTTGATTGAAGGAGACATAATCTACAATTTGATTATGTCTCTTGGAATTGAAATTTACCCCTCTTTTTCAATTGTTTTTAATTGATTCAATCTTTGTTGGAAAGGCGCTGAACTCACATTTTCTCTGTTATTAGCCAATACAATAGCTTTCTTTAATGCTTTAATTGCCTCAGGATGATTATTCGTTGCTTCATAAGCATCGGCTAAGCTGTCATAGGCATTTATTGAGTCTTTTCTTGCTTGAGTTATGCGTTTAAATACCGCTATCGCTTCATGGTTTCTTTTCTCGCTCAGTAAACTATAACCATAACTATTCAAACTGCTTTCTTGTTGTGGAGTTATTTCATCACTGAAAATATCAGTTAAGAGTTGTTGTACTTTTATGCGGTACTTACTCGCTTGTTTAAGTTGTTTGTTTTGATGATAAAGTGTTGCTAAGCGATCTAAAGGGCTAATGGTGTTCGGCATAGCCACGGTTAAATGTTGTAAAAGTATAAGAGCGGAGGCGTTATCGTTATTACGCTGGAAATAACTGATTGCGCGGTTAGCATTATATAGTTTGTTTGGCGATATCCAGATCGGCCATAAGGCAAATGCTTGGTCAAATTTTTTGGCTATCAATTGATGATAAATAGTCAGAAAGAGCGCATCTTGAAATTCCTTATCGCTCGTTTCAACTTGATATTTTTCAGATCTTTTTTCAAAATAATTTAACAAAGCTGGATGATCGAAGTTAGCGCTCAATATCTGACTTTTAGTCGGTTTTCGATAATCTGCAAAGTGCGTTCTCAACCCAAGGTTAAGCGCTGGGTAATAAACCGAACCATGGTCCTCTGCTGGAAAAACGTCAATACTAATATTCGCCATTTTACCTGCGGAGCGAGTGATCTGCTTTCTTAACGCTTCGGTTTCAGGCAAGAAAACTTCTCCCCCTAAAATGATTTGTAAATCGCTATTGTTAATGGAGATATCTTGATAACTTTTGATTGCGTTTTCATAGGCATTACTTGGTAAAATCGGTTCTATTGCAATATAGCTATTAAAGGTGTCGCTGCTCTTGGGTAGGGTATTTATAACAAATGTTGCAGAATAAGATTGGCCGATTAAAATATTATTGTTAATTGTACGGTAATTATCGTTAATATAACCTGATAACTCCTTGGTTAAATAGTTTCTAAAAGGTTGTGGGTTGCTTGAAACATTACTGAACCATTGCTCTCTCTTAAACGGGATACCTACAATAATACTCTCGGGGATATCTCCGTGCTGCATTAATCGTTCAATTGCAATGACAGAATTAAAGTAGAGACCCTTCATATAAGTCATTATCTCGTTATTAGCATCAAGTAAATAAATTACTGGATAATTACGTTTTGTTTTTTCGTAATTATCGGGTAACCGAATAAAAAACTCTCGTTTCTCCTTCAGGTTTTCGGAATAAAAAGCAACTTCCTTCCCCAAATTTACTTTTACTTGTGGCACTTCATGACTAGTAATGTCGTTAGCAAAAACAAACTGACTAACTAATAACATAGGCAATAGGGCAACGTTTTTTATTAATCTTGTGAATGTTCTAGCGATAACATTCGCGAATAGTACTAATGATTTATGAGTAAATAGCGGCTTCATTTTTTCCCTTCATATAGGTGTGTTACTTGATTGCATTTATAACTGTCGTTTTATGCATTTAGGTCTGTTGTGTTTTGTATTGTGCCCAATGTTAGAAAATAAACGCTACAGATTAACTGATAAAAAACTGATGGTTTACTGATGATGTCTAAAAATGCGCGGAATATAGATTTGAAGGCAAAATGTCAGTAGATATATTTAATCGTCAACTCCTGCAATATCGTTATGCATGACCGGATAACTAACATCTATCCAACTTGGCTTAACTTGATGTGAATTATATATATGCAGCTTATTTATACTTATCTGTGTTATGAAGTTGTTTACTAAAATTGAACTGACTTTTTGAGAGTTCATAAACTTATGCCTACAATCAAAGAGAATATTAAAAAGTACTATTGATGATATGTTGGTATGGTTTTATGTGTAATTGAGTAATTGAGTAATTGAGTAATTGAGTAATTGAGTAAAAGAGTAAAAGAGAAGTAGGGCGTTTAGAGAATAGCTAAGCCCTCGAAAGGGGCTTAGTTATTATAGTTGTAATTGGTTAGTTTTAAACTATAGCGTTATGACCGTCATAGTACGCACCCTCAGCAGTAGTGCCTGTGGTTAATAATCAAAAATGTAGGTCGTACTGATTCATCGTGAAATAAACTAAGCGTAAATCTCTAGAATTATCTCTATTCATGTCTAAATTTTATTGTTGTAAGGTCTGATTTATATTTTTAATCGTTAACACCTTCAATATCGCCGCGCATTACCGGGTAACCTAAATTCATCCAACCAAAAATGCCTTCCCATAATACAGCAGTTCGGGTGTAGCCTCGTTTTCTTAGTTTTTCTATTGTGTAATCTGCCGCTGCACGAGGGCAAGAGCAATAGGCAATAATTTGTACATCTTTTGGAATGCCAGCCACAGTTTCATCAAGATCTGCATAGTAGGGGAATGGAATAGAGCCCTCTATATGAGCGGTTTGCCAAACAGATGTGACTCGCGTATCAAGCAACACCATTTTATTTTTTGCCAATAAAGCGGTGTTTAAATCTTTCGACGATACGTACATGTCATCTTGTAATGTAAAGTTTGGATCATCTCCGTTTTTGTTTATTACGTATTGCTCAGGTGTTGGTAGTGCTTTTAGTATGGTTCTTTCTTCTTTCCAACCGAGTGCTTTACTACGTAAAAAAGCAGTAATATTATTGATGTCTTGAGCCGATAATTTATCTTTAAAGGATTGCATTGGCGTGTCTTGTCGACCATTTTGTATTGCATGGCGAATAAATTCATCGGTGTTGTGAGCAAGTGCAGATTGATTACCCAGTGCAGGACCTGTTACGCCTTCGCCATTAACACCATGACAGCTAGTACAATTTGCTAAATAAACTTTCTCTCCGCGCTTAATATCACCATGAACAGGGTTGGTCGATAGTTTTAATCGTTCAACGCCGGCTTGTTCAAATAACCAATAGGTTAAATCCCATGTTTCATCTAATGTCATAGGGCCGCCTACTTCATCGAGATAACCGCCCATCGCTGTACCTTTTCTACCATAAGACATGGGTCTTAAAATAGCGTGAGGAACGCCTGACTCAAATAAGCTTTTGCTGCGCAGCGAAGGCGCATGATCATTAACGTGACCTTGTCGGTCTTTGCCATGGCATAACGAACAATATTTTTGGTAGTTTGCCGAGGCAACTTTTGCTTGATTGGTCGTGAGTTTTCTTGGTGGTGGTAAGGTGCCTAATTCATGATCTTGCGCTAACAATGAATTTGGCAAAATAAAACCTAACAAGCAGGTGAGGAGTAATATGTTTTTAAGAAATAAAGACATCATATTTATGCTTTTTTATGATTAAGGTTATTTAATAGACTAGCGAGCATATAGAGAAGAAGCAACGTCTTCCTTCGTAATGAAAAGATTCGTAACATCTTTTCGGTTTTTAATCGTAGTTAAGTGATATTAGTCAATTTTAAAGTACACGTGTTATCTCGTCTTTGTACATCGCTTCGCTATACATTTAGCCGTAGTAGACCCGTTTTAAAAAAACCGTTCTACTACTTACCAAAACGAACAACACTGAAAATAATTAAATAACCACGCTACAGTATGAGAGCTGCAAGTTTATCTTTACCCTTTTTTGTTAATTGCTCAGCTATGCGTACTTTCACTTGTTTAGGTTTATTTTGACTGAGTTTAAAGTTGCCCTCAATACTATTGATATTCACTTTAAAGAAAGTAATAGCCGATAACATTTGTTGAATTTTTTTATCACTAAGCTCAGTTAGCTTCCATGGTTTTTCTTGTTCACGTTCGAAATATTGACTGCTTAATTCCATTTGTTGTCGCTTCTTTTCCGGCGATAATACTGGTGTGACAACACCGGAAACCTGCACTTTTTCATAATTCCATGTGGGCACAACTTGCCCATTGACGTTATCAAAGCAATGGGGGGAAATATAACTTTGCTCACCATGAAACACTAAACTCACCTGTATATTTGTTTGTGTTAATAGTTTTTTTGCTAATGGGTGATGGTTGCTGATATGACCTATGAGCACTTTGTCTTGTGTCTTTGTTGATGAATCACATTCAGAAAAATGAAAAGGTATATGGCTTACATGTGGTAATGCTTCATTAACATTTACCATAAGTGTTGCTAATGGGTTCGCATTAATGACAGCAATTAGTTTTAAGCTTTCTTCTTCCTCTACTTGAAAGTATTTAGCTGGATACATGATCAAATTCCTTTGCTTTTGTACTGGTAGCCAATAAGTTGTTTTTTACTCGTGGCCACTCATCATCAATAATGCTAAACATAGCGGTATTTCTATAATCACCATTAGGTGAACGACGGTGCTTTCTTAATACACCTTCAAAGTGCCCACCAATACGGGCAATTGCATTGCGTGATTGTTCGTTATTTTCATTCGTACAAATTTCAACACGTGTTATTTTTAAATGTTCAAAAGCATGTTTTAACATTAAATACTTGGCATGTGAATTTGCGTAGCTTCGCTGAAATGCTGGGGTGATAAAAGTATGACCGAGTTCAATTGACCTATCTTTTGCGTTGTAGCGAAATAAGCGTGTTGAACCAATAACTTTATCGGTTTTTTTATCGATAGTAATAAAGGCAAGTTGTAGTCCTTGTGTCATTTCATTAATGGCTTCTCCCATCCAAGCCTGGGCAATTTCATGACTTTGACTGCGATTTACGGGCATGTGTTGCCAAACTTGCGGATAATTTCCTGCCAAACAATAGTCATTCAGGTGTCGCATGCTCATTGGAACTAATTTTATTAAGCTGCTTTCTAAGGTGATTGGTTTTAGTCTTGGTTCTAACATTTGTTGTTCCATAAAGTAGGATTATTGGTTGTTATTATGAATATCTTTGGTATAACTACTACAACCAGATTTTAATAAATAGATAGACCAGATTGAAGTCCCTAAACGTAAACCTAAACTCAAGGTTGCCTTCTGAAAATTTAGCTCGCAGGAAATCTTCAGGCAAACAAGTAAAGTATTTAGCTATTGCTGATGCTTTGCGAGAAGCTATTAAAGAAGGGCAGGTTGCCCCTACTGAAGGGCTGCCTTCGGCGCGAAGTCTTGCTCAGCAATTAGCGGTAAATCGTCATACGATAATGGCGGCATTAGCTGAATTAGTAGCCCAAGGTTGGGTTGAAGCAAAAGAGCGTTCAGGGTATCGAGTGGTCGCTAATTTACCTATACAAAGTAGCCGTGCGGTTAGCAAAGTAAAACAAAGGCAACAACGTTTTGATTGGACATTTCGAGTAAAACAAAACTTGCCGGCAATACCAACAGTTAAAGCGAGTCATTATCCCTATAACTTTTCAGGCGGTCAGCCTGATATCAGAGAATTTCCTTTTAATGAGTTCAAAAGTTGTTTTTCACAAATATGCCAACGGCCTAAAATAGAAGACTTGAGTTATGGAAATAGTCGTGGAGATGCACAACTTATTGAAGAAATAGCCACTTATTTACGTCGTGTTCGTTCGATTACCGACAAAGACTTAATGATTTGTAATGGTTCACAAGAAGCTTTGTATATGATTTCACAATTACTGTTACACCCTGGTGATAAAGTGGCTGTAGAGCAATTAGGTTATCCGCCTGCTTGGGCTGCATTTAAAAGAGCGGGCGCAGAATTAATTGCCATTAAGCAAGATGAACGCGGTGTAGACCTTGAACACCTAATTAAAGTGTTTGCACAGGGGAGGGTTAAATTACTTTATTTGACACCATTGCACCAATATCCAACGACGGTTTCTTTGGATATTTCTAGACGCATGGAAATTTACCAACTAGCCGTTCAGTATGGGGTAGCAATTGTAGAAGATGATTATGATCATGAGTTTCATTATGATAGCCAGCCTATTGCTCCGATGGCCGCGGATGATCCCGTTGGTTTAGTTATATATATATCTACGTTTTCAAAGCTGATGTTTGGCGGAGCACGTATTGGTTATGTTGTCGCTGATAATGCGTTAATTGCACAACTGGTCGCTTATAAAATGGTGATGAATCATAAATGCAATGTCTTAGTGCAACAAGCTGTGGCTAAATGGATGCAACAAGGTAGTTTTGAAGCACACTTACGACGCATGACCCGGTTATACCAAAAACGTCGTGATTTTATGGTGTTAGAATTAAAGTCTTATCAAGAAAAAGGTCTACCAATAAGCTTTGAAGTACCTGTTGGCGGCATGGCGATATGGCTTGATACGGGTAAATCTATTATCGGGTTAAAAGAAAAGCTATTAGCGAGGAAGGTATACTTGCAAACTGAAGTAGAGTTTAACATTCTCTCCGGATCGCCTGATTATGACTACCGATTTATCCGTTTAGGTTTTGCAGCATTAAATGAAGCTGAAGTTTCACAAGGCTTGAGTATAGTGATGGACGTTTTATACAATGAGGAAAATTAAAATGAGCGTTTGAGCTTCATATTAGTTATCCATTAATAACTTAAACATATTTACTTCATTAAACAAACGTTACTATTCTTTGCTTATTCTAGTGATTTTTAGACTTAATAAAAGTAGACCTATTGATTGCGATGATCAAAGCACATAGAGGTTTAAAACTTGATTCATAAGGTAGTTCATAAGAGGTCGTAAGTTTAATTAACACGGTATAGCTATTATTTTGTTATAGTTTTACTAGACTATACTATTTATTCGTTAGTGATAGTATTAGCTCCCCGAGTTTAAGCGTGAGTATGAAAATAAAACAAAGAAAAAGTCCACAGCAATGGATAGATAAAATCACTCAGCATGAGTTACCTGCAATCACATCAACTGCAAATCTGTTAAGTAAGTTTGCTGATGATGATATCACCTCTTTGCCTAAATTAAGTAAAGCAATCCTGCATGACCAAGCATTATCATCGTGCATGCTAAAAGTTGCTAATAGTAATCGCCGTGGAGTGGTCTCTAAGATCACAACAGTATCGAGAGCTACTGTCTTTTTAGGTCTTCAAACGGTAAAAAACATTTGTATAACGGCAAAAGTTTTAGACTCTCTACTTGCTAATAATCATCTACAACCTGAAGTTTTTAACCAGCTGACAAAGTTAATGACTAACAGTTTTTATGCGGGTTTATTAGCTAAGATGATGCTGCCTAATCATGATGAAAAACTACAAGAAGAGATATACCTCGCAGCCATGTTATATCGCATCGGCGAGACTTCGTTTTGGAGTATGGGAGGAAAGGAAGTTGATGAGTTAATTGATCATATTTCACTTACCGACGAAGAGTTCCAAGAAAAAAGCGAAGATGTTTTGGGGATGACCTTTCAAGAATTAAGTGTCGGACTAGCAACAAACTGGGGGCTAGGAAATTTATTAATTAAATCATTAGACAACCCAACTGCACGTACAAAGGAAGTACAAGTGATTTTTTATGCTGATAAACTCAGTTCGTTTATTGCATCACCTCCGAAAAACAAAAAAGACTTTGACCAAGTTATTGATCAAATATGTCAATTGATGGGGGTTAATGGACGTCAGCTAAAAGAACGAATATCTCATGTCTTAACCGACGCTAAAAATTTGCTAAGTTCCTATGGAGCAAATATTTTAATCGACAACTTAAAAGATTACCCAACAAACAAAGATTTTATTGAGCAAAGTAACAATGACGTTTCTTTGGAAAATAATCCAGAAAAAGCACAATTATCGGCTTTACAACATTTATCTAAGTTGGCAAGAGGCTGCAATGATTTAAATGAACTTTTGCACTTTACCCTTAAAAGTATTGCTCAAATATTACAGTTCGACCAGTGCTGTTTGATGATGTTAACAACGGATAAAAAACAAATACAATCACGCTTTAATTATAATATTGATGGCGTTTCTAAAGATTTTTTTGCAAAGTTTCCGATAATCTCATCTCCTTTTGAGAAATCACTGAAAACACATCAATCATTGTTGATCCATGATTATCAGTCAAAAAGTAATCAATGTGAATTAACTCATGAGCTTATAGATTTATTAGCTAAGGGGCCCGTCTGTATAGCTCCTGTTGAAATAAACCATCACCCAATAGCGATTATTTTTGCACAACTACATGATGTGGATAAAAACATTAGTCAAGACCAATTTGAAAAGTTTGACTTTTTTATCTGTCAATTGAATATGTGTTTATCCAGTATCAATCGTAAATAACCGCTTATTGATAACTTGTGTTGGTCTATAGTGAACTATCGTGCAATTCAAATTCGTCAGCATCTAAAAAAGCAGGAAAGCTCTGTTTGAATTTTTCAAGTTTGCTAAAATCTAGTTGTGTTGAAATGATTTGTTGTTGATTATCCGCAGCACAAACTATGGTTTCACCGGTGAAATTAATTATTGATGTTCCGCCAGAGTGAGGCGTATTTATACCGTCTTCTCCGATACGATTAACGCCAACAACAAAGGATTGATTCTCCATTGCTCGTGCTTTCAATAATGTGTCCCAAACATAACGACGCGGTGCCGGCCAATTAGCAACATTAACCATAAGATCATAATCTTGCTGGTTTCTAGACCAAACAGGGAAACGTAAATCATAACAAACCAATGGCAGAATTTTGATCCCATTAATGGTGATTATTTTTCTGTTTTGACCTTGTGAAACATAATCTTGTTCTTTGCCCATCCTAAACAAATGGCGTTTGTCGTAATGTTCAACTGTGCCATTAGCAAACACCCAATAAAAACGATTCACCTTTTTATTGTTTTGGCTCACTAACACAGAGCCAGCAACTACACAGTTATATTGTTGCGCTATTTTCTTTAGCCACGCTAAAGTAATACCGCCAGCTTCAGGCTCTTCCACGTCTTTTCTATTAATACAAAAGCCTGTCGTAAATGTTTCTGGTAGCAACAATAAGTCGACAGCAGGACTGTCTGCGAAGTGGTTGCGGAATAACTGCTCTAAGCTATTGAAATTGGCTTGTTGGTCAAGCCAATGAATATTGTACTGTACTGCTGCTATGGTTAAAGTTGACATAATATTTCTGCTGCTTTGAGTAAAGTGTCGTCATTTTTAGCGAAGCAAAGTCGAATAACCTTATTATTAAGATGATAAGTTTCACGCTGCTCTGCGGGATAAAGAGGACTAAGTGGGATGGCGGCTACACCTATTTCTTGGGTTAACCACTGACAAAATTCACGATCATTGAGCGTTGATATTGCCGAATAATCTAATAATAAGAAATAAGTGCCTTGTGAAGGGAGCAAGGTAAATCGTGAGCTTGTCAGCGCATTAATAAGTATGTCTCTTTTTCCTTGATAGAAACTTGCTAGTGCGGTGATATGGGATGGTTGCTCTTTTAACATTTGTGCAATGGCTATTTGTGCTGGCGTAAATGAGCAGAAGGTAACGTACTGATGAATTTTTCTAAATTCGGCCATAAGCTCATTGGGGGCTGCACAATAGCCCATTTTCCATCCCGTACAATGGAAGGTTTTACCAAAGCTAGAAACGACAAAGGCACGTTTAAATAAATCAGGATAACGCAAGACACTCTCATGCCGTAAGCCGTCAAAGGTCATATGTTCGTACACTTCGTCGCTAATAACATACAAATTATATTTCTCAACTAAACCCTGCAAACATATAAGATCTGACTGACTCAGTATTGAACCTGTTGGGTTGTGTGGGCTGTTAATAATAATGGCACGTGTTTTTGTATTAATGCTTTGTTCTACCTGTGCCCAGTTTATTGAATAACTTGGGGCATTGAGTGCTATATGACGACAAACGCCTCCAGCGAGTTCAATGGCGGGTTCATAGGAGTCGTAGGCGGGATCAAAAATAATCACTTCATCATTTGGGCGTACTAGGGTTTGTATCGCAACCCATAATGCTTCTGTAGCTCCTGACGTAATTGTAACGTTGTTTAGTCCATTGATTTTTTGTTCATGGGGAAAATCCGTTTGATACTGTCTATGTATCATTTCGGCAATTTGAGTTAATAAGTCAGGCAAGCCGTTTGATGGAGAATATTGGTTTTTCCCTTCACTAATTGCTTGATTAATTTTATCTTTCAAAAAAAGTGGCGTATCAAATTCAGGAAAGCCCTGAGATAAATTGATCGCTTGATGTTGATTCGCCATTATCGACATTTCAGTGAAAATACTGGTATCTACATTTGGCAGTTTACTGTTAAAAGAAGATGACACAAATGACTCTCTTGATTTTGTTTAACTAGACATTGAACCGATAATTTGAATGTTAAGGCTAACGGCTTATTAGTTCAATCGTTATCAGCTTTTAAAGGAATTAAAGGGGAATTATATGTATTTTTCACAGTAACTTATAAGTTACTGTGGTTAATAATATCCAACACTCAATAAAAAATGAATGAATACGGTTTATAGATGATAAATATTATGTGATATTAACGCCAAATAATGAACGCCTATTATTCTGATTTATCAATAAACATCATTAAGATGCGGCTAAGGTGATCAGCGTCAATGGAGAACAATTTGAAGCACAGAGTTATTGATGTTGTCGATTACGATCCAAATTGGATAAATATTTTTGAAACAGAAAAAATATTACTGACAAGTGTTATTGGCAAGAATGCGGTTTTAATTGAGCATATTGGTAGTACCGCGGTAAAAGGATTAGCTGCAAAGCCTGTTATTGATATTCTAGTTGAGGTGAAAAACCTTTTAGACTTAGATAAATATAATGAACAAATTGCAACGTTAGGTTTCGTTGTGAAAGGTGAGAATGGAATTTCAGGAAGGCGTTATTTTCAAAAAGGTGGGCAAAAACGAAGTCATCATGTACACGCTTTTCAATCGGGTGATTTTAATTTAATTCGCCATAGGGCTTTCAAAGAATATTTAATCGCTCATCCATGGGCGTCATCCGAATATGGGCAAGTCAAAAAAGAAGCGCGGTTAAAGAGTGACAATAACATTCATATTTATATGGCGCTAAAAAACGAGTTTATTCAAAAATATGAAAAATTAGCCGTTGAGTGGTTTAGCCTAAAATAAATCCTTATCAAGGGCAAAGAACTGTTGGGCTTTTTCTCAATCGTCGCTTATTATAGCCACCGATAACTGAACCGATAACTGAACCGATAACT
>Ga0209395_1005257_pt1 | contig 14673 bp, 7 predicted proteins | sample GOMGulsemesocosm_3_FD_184635 | JGI IMG/M metagenome (GOLD analysis project Ga0209395, IMG submission 184635) | Methane-oxidizing microbial communities from mesocosms in the Gulf of Mexico - GOM9D Gulf of Mexico (SPAdes) (version 2) | ecosystem: Environmental > Aquatic > Marine > Cold seeps... | reverse complement strand
GAATTACATTGAAGAGTTAGAATGGAGAGGTATGGTACATGATACTATGCCTGGGGCAGAATCACATTTGTTAGAAGGCATGAGAAGTGCATACGTTGGTTTTGATCCAACAGCCGATTCTTTGCATATCGGAAATTTAGTACCTATCATGTTATTAGCTCATTATCAACGTTGCGGACATAAGCCAGTAGCTTTGGTTGGAGGTGCAACTGGAATGATTGGGGATCCCTCAGGGAAATCTAACGAACGTAATTTATTAGACGAAAAAACATTACGACATAATCAAAATGCAATTAAAAACCAGTTAGCACATTTTTTAGATTTTGAAAGTAATGCTGATAATGCCGCCGAATTAGTGAATAATTACGATTGGATGAAAGATTTTTCGTTTCTGGATTTCATTCGTGATGTGGGAAAGCACATTACAGTTAATTATATGATGGCTAAAGATTCTGTAAAAAATAGAATTACCTCTGAAGCGTCAGAAGGAATGAGTTTTACAGAGTTTACCTACCAATTAGTACAAGGTTATGATTTTCTTCATTTATATAAGGCGAATAATTGTACCATACAAATGGGAGGAAGTGATCAATGGGGTAATATTACAACAGGAACGGAGTTAATTAGAAGAATTGGTAATGGAAAAGGGTATGCCATAACTTGTCCATTAATCACAAAATCCGATGGTTCCAAGTTTGGTAAATCAGAAGGAGGTAATGTTTGGCTTGATTCTAAAAGAACATCTCCCTATAAATTTTATCAATATTGGCTAAACTCTAGTGATATCGATGCGGAAAAATATATAAAAATATTTACATTCTTAACAAAAGAAGAGATTGATGAATTAATAAAAGAACATCAAGAAACACCCCATTTAAGATTATTGCAAAAGCGACTAGCTAAGGAAATTACCAGTATGGTTCATTCAAAAGGAGATTTTGAAAATGCTGAAAAAGCGTCCAACATCTTGTTTAGTAAAACCTTTAAGGACGATATTAAAACCTTAGATGAAGTTACCTTTTTGGATGTCTTTGAGGGTGTTCCTCAAGCAGATGTTCCAAAGGAAGATATTACTAATGGATTAGATATGATTGCTGCCTTGGCCGCAAAAACCAATTTTTTGGCTTCAAATAGTGAAGCTCGACGCGCCTTGAAAGAAAACGCTGTTGCTGTAAATAAAGAAAAGGTGAAAGAAGGATATAATATAACTTCTGAAGATTTAATAAATGATACTTACGTAATCTTAAATAAAGGAAAACGTAACACCTATATTATTAAAGCGATATAAAAAAACGAAGTCTGGCTATTATTGTGTGATAACCAGACTTCTTAAAAACTAACCAACCAATTTTTCTTTTTCATTAGCTGTTATTCTATCTGTCGATGGGTATAGTATAACCTTACATTGCTTTTAGATAAAATCTTATTCTTAAGGGGCATTGGGAATGCTTTCGAATTCATTATTGAACTAAACTTAGATGTGTCATCCATTTAAGAAGGTTGACCCTGTTGAGGTAGTTTAGGTATCTACAATTGTAGCTGTTTTTAATCCATATTGAGAAGCTTATACCGAATGTCCTTTAAAATTATGATCGGCAACTAACCTAAAGAATAAAGAGATTACGTAGGGTGTTTACTAGGATCGGTGTCAAAAAAAAGACAGGGCAATGCACAAGGAATTCAGGATATACTAAGAATTCAATTTTTTGATACTAAATATTCATTTATTAAAAGAACTCGGTTTAAAGTTTCTCTATTAGCGCCAACATCTTACCTTTGTGGGTTCATATAATCAAAACAATATGAGTAAAGAAAGTAAACGTCGGGAAGCTCTAATATATCACGCCAAACCTATTCCTGGAAAGATTAAAGTTGTTCCTACCAAAAAATATGCTACACAAAGAGATTTGTCATTGGCCTATTCTCCTGGAGTGGCGGAGCCATGTTTAGAGATTGAGAAAAATAAATCAGATGTTTATAAATATACTGCAAAAGGAAATTTGGTTGCAGTGATTTCTAATGGAACGGCAGTATTGGGGTTAGGGAATATCGGCCCAGAGGCCTCTAAGCCTGTAATGGAAGGTAAAGGATTGTTGTTTAAAATCTTTGCTGATATTGATGTTTTTGATATTGAAGTAGATACAGAGAATGTTGATGAATTTATTCAAACAGTAAAAAATATAGCGCCAACGTTTGGAGGGATAAACCTTGAAGATATTAAAGCTCCCGAAGCTTTTGAAATTGAAAGACGCTTAAAAGAGGAATTAGATATTCCAGTAATGCATGATGACCAGCATGGTACCGCAATTATTTCGGCAGCAGCTTTATTAAATGCTCTTGAGATTACAGGAAAAAACATTGCAGACGTAAATATTGTAATAAGCGGAGCCGGAGCAGCGGCAATTTCTTGTACTAGATTATATCAATCTTTTGGTGCAACCAGAGATAATATTGTAATGTTGGATAGTAAAGGTGTTATCAGGAAAGATCGTGATAATTTAACAACTCAAAAAGCAGAGTTTGCTACATCGAGAAATATTGACACTTTGGATCAGGCTATGAAAGGTGCAGATGTCTTTATTGGATTGTCTACATCAAATATTGTTGTTCCTGAAATGCTAAAAACAATGGCAGATAACCCTATTGTATTTGCAATGGCAAACCCAGATCCAGAGATTGCCTATCAACTAGCTATAGATACCCGTGACGATATTATTATGGCAACTGGACGTAGCGATCATCCTAATCAAGTAAATAATGTACTAGGATTTCCTTTTATATTTAGAGGAGCTTTAGATGTTCGTGCTACGGCAATTAATGAAGCGATGAAGAAAGCAGCTGTAATTGCACTTGCGGATTTAGCTAAAGAACCAGTTCCTGAACAAGTAAACGTTGCCTATGGTAAAACAAGATTAACTTTTGGTAAGGATTATATAATACCTAAACCTTTTGACCCTAGGTTGATTGGAGTGGTGCCTCCTGCTGTAGCAAAAGCAGCTATGGATAGTGGTGTTGCTACGGAACCAATTGAAGATTGGAAAAAATACGAAGAAACCCTTTTGGCTAGATTAGGGAGTGATCATAAATTGGTGCGTTTAATACATAGCCGTGCTAAATTAGAACCTAAACGTGTGGTGTTTGCAGAAGCTGATCAATTGGCAGTTTTAAAAGCGGCTCAAATTGTTTATGATGAAGGGATTGCACATCCTATCCTTTTAGGACGTCGTGATGTTATAGAGCAATTAAAACTTGAAATTGAGTTTGATGCTGAGGTTCCTATTATCGATCCAAAATCAGACGAAGAAGAAGAGCGTAAGGATACCTATGCAAAATTGTATTGGGAGCGTCGTAAACGTCGCGGTATAACATTGCATACTGCAAAAAAATTATTGAGAGAGCGTAACTATTATGCCGCTATGATGCTCAATGAAGGAGATGCCGATGCATTAATATCTGGGTATTCTAGAAATTACCCAACAGTGGTAAAGCCAATACTAGAGCTTATCGGTCTTGATAAAGGAGCGACAAGAATTGCCACAACTAATTTATTGATGACAGAAAGAGGACCCTTATTTTTAAGTGATACCTCAATTAATATTGATCCGTCATCCAAAGATCTTGCTAAGATTGCTCAAATGACCGCTACTACTGTAAAAATGTTTGGTCTTGAACCTGTAATGGCTATGATCTCATATTCTAATTTTGGTTCATCTGACAACGAAAAAGCGTCCAAAGTTAGAGAGGCCGTATCTTATTTACATAGGTACTATCCAAGCTTAGTGGTGGATGGGGAGTTTCAAACAGATTTCGCATTAAATAATGAAATGCGTCAGGATATATTTCCGTTTTCAAAATTGGCAGGGAGAAAGGTGAATACCTTAATTTTTCCAAATTTGGATGCTGCAAATATTACTTACAAACTTTTAAAAGAACTCAATAAGGCAGATAATATTGGTCCAATCATGATGGGGTTAAAAAAACCAGCACATATTTTACAATTAGACGCCAGTGTTGATGAAATTGTTAATATGACAGCAATTGCCGTAATTGATGCTCAAAAGAAGCAAGGAAGAGATTAAATATAGTTTTTTTAGTTAGAGAGTCTCCAGTAATTTCAGCTGAAATATATGGAACAAGTGATCATATTATTTTTTTAATTTTCTCATTCGAAATTAGAAAATTTGACAACGCTTTAGTCGTAGTAGGATTTTTTTGTGGTGAATATGTGGAAAAGAACGGTTTATATGTGTTATTTTGATGTTTAAGAGATGTTTTATATATAATAATTTTATTACATTTGAGTCGATAACAAAAACTATTAATGATTACTCATATACAAGGAAAACTTACCGAAAAAAACCCTACTGATGTTGTTATTGACTGTAACGGTGTTGGTTATAAGTTAAATATTTCTTTGCACACCTATTCTCAGATTTCTAATCAGGAACATTTAAAGCTATATACACACCTTCAGGTTAAGGAGGATTCACATACTTTATATGGATTTTCTTCATTAAGTGAACGATTGATGTTCCGATTATTAATTTCAGTTAGCGGTATTGGAGCAAGCACAGCCAGGACGATGTTGTCGTCATTAACCCCGAAACAAGTTAGAGAAGGAATAGCTATTGAAGATGTAGCTCTAATTCAATCGGTTAAGGGAATTGGGTTGAAAACTGCACAGCGTGTAATTATTGAATTAAAAGATAAAGTTTTAAAAGTATACGATATTGATGAAGGAATGGTTGCTCAGAGCAATACAAACAAGGATGAAGCGTTATCTGCTTTAGAAGTTCTTGGGTTTACTAAAAAACAATCGGATCGTGTTGTAGATAAGATTATTTCTAAAACTCCGGACGCCACTGTTGAAGCTATTATTAAAGAGGCCTTAAAAAACTTATAATTGATTTGAAGACGACTACCAACGATAATTTTTACAAGTCTACCAAAAAAATTCTGCTTAATAGCATAATGATGCTGTTTTGTGTGGTGGCATTTGCACAGCAAACCACTGTGCCAGATTCTACAAGAACAACATTTTCATTTGGTAATTTACAAATGCCGAATCCAAATAGTATAATCTCCAAATATACTTACGATGCATTAACTGATAGATATATTTATACTGAAAGTGTCGGTAGTTTTAATATTAAATATCCTATAATTTTAACTAGGGAGGAATTTCAAAAACTAGTTGCTCAAGAGAATTTAAGAAATTATTATAAGCAAAAAATTGATGCTTATGATGGGAAGAAGGAAGGTGCAGATGCACTCAAGAAAAATCTAATTCCAGATTTATATGTCAATTCCGATTTTTTCGAAACACTTTTTGGAGGGAATACTATTGAAGTAATTCCGCAAGGTTCTGTAGAAATGGATTTGGGTATTTTATTTACTAAACAAGACAACCCTTCGTTTTCACCAAGAAATAGAAGCAACTTTACGTTTGATTTTGATCAACGAATTGGTTTGAGTTTACTTGGGAAAGTTGGAACAAAATTACAAGTTACAGCCAATTACGATACACAATCTACTTTTGATTTTGAGAATTCTATTAAATTGGAATATACACCACTATCAAATTTAAAAGATGGTTATGCAGGTAAAGATGATTCCATTATTCAAAAAATTGAAGTTGGTAATGTGAGTATGCCGTTAAATAGCTCTTTAATTACTGGAGCTCAAAGTCTATTTGGGGTAAAAACGGTATTGCAATTTGGAAAGACTAAAGTAACTGCAATTTTTTCTGAACAGAAATCACAAACCAGAACTGTTGTAGCCCAAGGTGGTGGAACACTGGAAGAATTTGAATTTTTTGGATTAGATTATGATGAAAATAGACACTTTTTTTTAGCCCAATATTTTAGAGATAATTATGATGCTGCATTAGAGACGTACCCATTTTTGAATTCCCAAATTCAAATTACTAGAATTGAGGTATGGGCAACAAACCGTTCCAATCAAACAGATAATGTTAGAAATATTGTTGCGCTTCAGGATTTAGGAGAATCAGATCCAAATAAAATTGGTTCTACAGTGAATATAACAGCAGGACCAAATGCATTTCCAAATAATGCAAATAACGCCTATGACCCGACTAATATTGGTGGTGGAGGGTCTCAAATAACAAATGCTATAAGAGATGTTGCTACTGTTCAAGCTGGAATATTAGTGCCAGGAGTTAATGAAGGCTTTGATTATGGTAAACTTGAAAATGCTAAAAAACTTAGAGAAGGAACTGAATATACTCTTAATACGCAATTAGGATATATCTCTCTAAATCAGAGGTTACAAAATGATGAAATTTTAGCAGTAGCTTTTCAGTTTACTGTTGGAGATCAGGTTTATCAGGTTGGAGAGTTTGCAAATGATGGTGTTGATGCAACAGGTGTGAGTACAGATGTTGGTACAGGAAATACTATTATTAATAATAACAGTTTAGTACTTAAAATGCTAAAAAGTACAGTGACTAATGTTCAGGAACCTATTTGGGACTTGATGATGAAAAATATTTACAATACAGGATCTTTTCAATTAGAAAAAGAAGATTTTAAATTAAATATATTTTATACAGAAACATCACCATTAAATTATATTACTCCAGTTGAAGGCACACCATTTCCGTCTGCTGGACCAAATGAAGACCCATTACAGGAAACACCGTTATTACGTGTGTTTAATTTAGATAAATTAAATTTTAATAATGACCCTCAAGAAAATGGAGATGGATTTTTTGATTTTGTTCCGGGGATTACGGTAATTCGACAAAACGGAAAGATCATATTTACAAATGTTGAACCTTTTGGTAAATATCTATTTGATAGACTATCCAATGGTGGTGAAAATTATGATAATACGACAACATACAACCCGAATCAGACAAAGTATGTTTATGACAAACTATATAAAGAAACTAAAACGGCGGCATTAGAAGACGGAGAGAAAAATAAGTTTCAAATAAAAGGACGCTATAAATCCGCTGGAGGATCTGGTATTCCTATAGGTGCATTTAACGTACCTCGAGGATCTGTGAAAGTTACAGCAGGTGGAAGGGTTTTAGTAGAAGGTATTGATTATACGGTTAATTATCAAATGGGAACGGTTCAAATACTGGACCCCGCGCTACAAGCTTCAAATACACCTATAAATGTATCTGTGGAAAATAATTCTGTCTTTGGACAACAAACAAAGCGATTTACAGGATTTAATGTAGAACATCAGTTCAATGAAAATTTTGTTTTAGGAGGAACCTTTCTAAACTTGAATGAACGCCCAATTACCCAAAAAGCTAATTATGGAACAGAGCCAATAAATAATACAATCTTTGGTTTTAATGGTAACTTCTCTTCTGAAGTGCCTTTTTTAACGCGATTGGCTAATAAGTTACCAAATATAGATACCGATGTGCCATCTAATTTATCCTTAAGAGGAGAATTTGCGTATTTGATGCCTGGAGCACCAAAGGCGTCCGATTTTGATGGAGAAGCAACATCGTATGTTGACGATTTTGAAGGCTCTCAAAATGCCATCGATTTATTGGCACCACATTCATGGCATTTGTCAAGTAGGCCGCGTGAATTAGGAAGAGTTTACGGTGAAGGACTCGAAGATGATAATGGCGTTCAAAATGGTTATGATAGAGCGCATTTAAATTGGTATGCAATTGATCCTATATTCTATGGTTCACAGAGACCAGGTGGTATTAGCGATGATGATATGTCCAGTTTATATACAAGACGTATTTTTATTGAAGAAATATTTCCGCAAGTTGATTTGGTTCAGGGACAAAGCACAATAATCAATTCTTTAGATTTAGCGTATTACCCCTCTGAAAGGGGTGCATATAATATGGATCCCAATGCTGCGAATGGTGAATTGGCAAATCCTCAAAATTCCTGGGCTGGAATTACAAGACAATTAACATCAACGGATTTTGAACAAGCCAATGTAGAGTATATTGAATTTTGGCTGCAAGATCCATTTTTGGAAAACCTATCCAACCCTGGAGGGAAACTAACCTTAAATCTTGGTAATGTATCTGAGGATATATTAAAAGATGGTAGAAAACAATATGAAAACGGTTTAGATGAATCAGGAGATATTAGTAATTTACCGCAAACGGTTTGGGGGTCAGTTGTGCCTCAAAACCAGTCTTTAATATATGCTTTTTCAAGTTTAGGTCAAGACCGAGTGAATCAGGATGTTGGTTATGATGGCTATGATGATGCAGAAGAAGCTTCTGTATTCGACGCGTTTTCAGGGTTGTCAGATCCTGCAAATGATAATTACACTTACTTTTTAAATACAGAAGGAGATGTTTTTGAGCGTTATAAACAATACAATGGTTTAGAAGGAAATTCTCCCGACACCTTTTCCCAAACGAATAGAGGGTCTACAACCGAGCCAGATGTAGAGGATATTAATCGTGATAATACTATGAACACGATTGATAGTTATTTTGAGTATGAATTAGATATTACTCCAGCAAGTTTAGCAAACTTAAATAATGACAATATTAAGGATAGAAAAGTTGTCACGGTAACATTGCCAAATGGAAACTCAGAGCAGGTGAAATGGTACCAATTTAGACTTCCCTTAACCGAATATACAAATCAGATAGGTGGTATATCCGATTTTAGATCCATACGTTTTATGCGAATGTATTTAAATGAATTTACAGAAAATACTGTGATGCGTTTTGGAACTTTAGATTTAGTGAGAAGCGATTGGAGACGCTATAAGTTATCTTTGGATGAGGATGCAAATAATGATACAGATGGGACTTCCTTTAATGTGGGGATAATTGGAATTCAGGAGAATGATGGGCGCTATGTTTCCCCTCCAGGCGTTGAAAGAGAACAACTAAATAATAATAATAACCTTGTAAGACAAAATGAGCAATCATTAGTTGTAAATACATGTAAATTGGAGCCAGAAGATTCCAGAGCCGTATTTAAAAATATAAAAGTAGACATGCGCCAGTTTAAAAAACTGAGAATGTTTATTCATGCAGAGGAAGGAACAACTTCAGGATTATTAGATGGTGATGCTATTGGATTTATTAGAATGGGAAATGATTTTACACAAAATTATTATCAAATTGAAATTCCATTAGAAGTATCATCAACAGGGTCTATCAGTCCATCAGTTGTGTGGCCGAATGGAAATGAAATCAATTTACCAATTGAAATATTAGCAAAGATTAAATCACTAGGGATTTCTAATGGAAGTCTTGGTGGTGAAGACCCTGTGTTTTATGATGTCATAAATGGGGTGCTAAATGAAAACGAGCTTGCAGATCCAACAGCTGTTGATATAGCATTGGGTCAACAACGTGTGGCCATTAAAGGAAATCCTAACTTTGGAGATATAAGAACGTTAATGGTTGGTATTAAAAATCAACACAGCCAGGATATTTGTGCTGAGGTATGGTTTAATGAATTACGATTGTCAGACATGGATAACGAAGGAGGTTGGGCTGCAGTTGTAAGTATGGATTCCAATATTGCCGACTTCATGGATATTAGTGCAACAGGACGACGAAGTACTACTGGATTTGGAACTATTGAACAAGGTCCAAATGAAAGGAGTCGGGAAGATATTAAACAATATGATGTTGTGACCAATATCAATTTAGGTCAATTACTTCCAAAAAAATGGGGTGTTCAATTGCCATTTAATTTTGGTCAAAGCGAGGAGATTGTTACACCAGAATACGATCAACAGTATAAAGATGTTAAACTTCAAACACGTTTGGATGCCGCATCAAGTAATAGTGAAAGAGCGGCAATTAAGCAACAGTCTGAAGATTATACAAAACGAAAAAGCATCAATTTTATTGGGGTTAGGAAGCAACGGGTTGGAGAAGCTAAACCAAGGTTTTACGATGTTGAGAATTTAACCGTAAACTATTCGTTTAATCAAGTAGAACATCGGGACTTTGAAATTGAAAACTCTTTAAATCAAAACACCAGAGTAGGAGCTAACTATAATTTTAATTTTAACCCAATAAAAATTGAACCTTTTAAAAAGAATGACTCCTTGTTTAAAGGTAAATACTGGAAGATTTTAAAAGATTTCAACTTTAATTTACTCCCAACTAGTATTTCTGTAAATACTGATTTTGTGAGACAGTTTAATAAACAGAAATTTAGAGAAATTGATCTTAGTGGAGGAAATATAGGTCTTGAAGAACTGTATAGACGAAATTATACTTTTGATTTTCAGTATACCGTTAATTATGATATTACAGATGCTTTACGTTTAAATTTTACAGCATCTAATAATAATATTGTGCGTAATTATTTTATTGATAACGATTTAAATGGAGCACAAGACCCGTCTCAAGATATTTGGGATGGCTTCTTCGATGTAGGAGATCCTAATAGACAGTTTCAGCAACTAGGAATTAACTATGACTTACCACTAAACAAAATCCCGGCACTTAGTTTTTTAAGGGCCACCTATGTTTATACCGGTGATTTTCAATGGCAGAAAGGATCTGATTTATTTGGAAACCTTACTATTGATGGCCAAACTCATGATTTAGGAAATTCAATATCAAATGCTAATACACATAACCTGAATGCAACCTTGGATATGGGGCAATTGTATCGTTATTTAGGATTAGTGAGAAAAAATAATCGAAGAACTTCTGGAAACTCTGGAACGACTAGAGGAGGGGCAGCCAATCAAACTGGAGCACCAGTTCCAAAACCTAAAAAGAATGGTTTATATAATACGGCTATCAATATACTAACAAGTGTTAAACGTATTCAGATTAAGTATTCTGAAAATAATGGAACATTTTTACCAGGGTACTTGCAAACACCAGGGTTTATAGGAACTTTAAAACCATCATTTGGATATACGTTTGGAAGCCAAAGGGACATTAGGCATCTCGCTGCAAGAAAGGGATGGTTAACTGTTTTTCCTGATTTCAATCAACAATATACCGAGGTTCAAACCAAAAATTTAGATTTTTCTGCATCTCTAGAACCTGTTAGGGATTTAAAAATTGATTTAAACGGAGGAAGAATATATTCTAAGAATTTCACAGAAAGCTTTAATGCTTTGGATACAAGTGGAGATGGCTTTAGTGATGCATATAATTCATTAATTAGAAATTCTTTTGGGAATTTTAATATTTCCACCTCATTGATAAAAACGGCCTTTAGTAGTAGTGACGAAAACGGATCTGCCACCTTTGACGATTTTAGAGCAAATAGATTGGTGATAGCACGTAGGTTAGCACAAAAATCTGGTGTTGATTTTACAAATCCGAATAATTTTGAAGATGGAGATGTCTCTGGTTTCCCATTAGGGTATGGAAAATCTAATCAAGCCGTATTATTGCCTGCATTTTTATCAGCATATTCTGGTAAAGATGCAAATAAGGTCAGCCTGGGTGCTTTTAGAGATGTCCCAATTCCAAATTGGACACTTAAGTATACAGGATTCATGAAGTTTAAATGGTTTAAAAAGCATTTTAAAAGATTCTCAGTAACCCATGGGTATCACGCCATGTATACAATCAATCAATTTAGAACTAATCTCGATTATAATGCCGCAGCAGATGGTACAGAATATTCGTCTCAAAATCCTAATGTACTGGATATAGCCGGGAATTATAAGAATGAAAACCTATTTAGTAATATTAATTTGGTAGAGGAGTTCAGTCCATTGGTTAAGATAGATTTTGAAATGAAAAATTCAATGAAGATTCTTGCTGAAGTGAGAAAGGATCGTCTCCTTTCATTGAGTTTTGATAATAATCTATTAACTGAAGTTCAAGGAAAAGAATATATTATTGGTTTAGGATATAGAATTAAGGATGTTAAGATTAAATCAAAACTGGCCGGACCAAGAAGAACGATTAAAAGTGATTTAAATATGAAGGCTGATATTTCGGTTAGAAATAATAAAACCATTATTAGATATTTGGATCTGGATAATAATCAAGTAACCTCAGGACAAACAATTTGGGGGCTTAAATACTCTGCAGATTATGCTTTTAGCAAGAATCTAACAGGGATATTTTACTTTGATTATTCCTTTTCAGAATATGCTATTTCTACAGCTTTTCCTCAAACATCTATCCGATCTGGAATTACTTTAAGATATAACTTTGGTAATTAAAAAAAAACTAACATATTTACAAAAAATTATATTATGAATATTCCAGCTGAATTAAAGTATACTAAAGACCATGAATGGATAAGCATCGATGGCGATGTGATTACCATTGGAATTACCGATTTTGCTCAAGGCGAACTTGGAGATATTGTTTATGTTGAAGTTGAAACCGTAGACGAAACTCTTGACATTGAAGAAGTTTTTGGAACTGTTGAAGCTGTTAAAACAGTTTCAGATTTATTTTTACCAGTATCTGGTGAAATAATTGAGTTTAATGAAGCTTTAGAGGATGCGCCAGAAAACGTGAATTCTGATCCTTATGGAGACGGATGGATGATTAAAGTTAAATGTTCAGATGTATCTCAACTTGATGCTTTACTTTCAGCAGATGATTATAAGAGCTTAATTGGTGGCTAATAAAAAAATTTTGCTGCCCCTAGTGATAGGTTATACACTATCATTATTAGTCCTTAGTTTGGTTAATAATAATGGAATGCCACGTTTTGGAACTAATTATGAGGACAAAATTTATCATCTTATAGCCTATGCCTTGCTATGTCTGTTTTGGTACAAGGTCTTATTTGAGTTTAAAATTAAACATCCCATTAGAATAGCCTTCATTGCTTCAATTATTTATGGTATAATTATTGAGGTATTACAAGGACAGTATACTGATGTGAGAGACCCTTCCATTATGGATAGTGTGGCAAATAGTATTGGAGTTATGATTGTTTCTCTATTTTTAACAATTAAAAATAAAACAATCGTTAAAAAAATATAAACACTTGCTTTTTTAGCAAATTATTGGTTATTTTACCAATCTTGAAAAATAATAATTATGGAACCGAAAAAGAACCCTAGTGCTGATGTAAGACGAAATAGTGCAATCTATTTTGCTGTTGGACTTGCTTTAATGTTATTTGTAACTAATTATACTATTAATTACAAAACTTATGATAAGAGTGATATTGACATAGGTCAATTGAATATGGAAGAATTGGATGAAGAAGAAATTCCAATTACAGAACAAATAGTAACACCTCCACCTCCACCTCCACCTCCAGCGGCTCCTGAAGTTATTGAGATTGTTGAAGATGAAGAAGAGATTGAAGAAACTGTTATTGAATCTACTGAAACAGATCAAGAAGAAGAAATTGTAGAGGTAGAAGATATTGAAGTAGAAGAAGAAGAAGAAGATATTGAAGTACCATTTTCAGTGATTGAAAATGTGCCAATTTTCCCTGGATGTGAAAAAGGGAATAATGATGCAAAAAGAAAATGTATGTCTGCTAAAATCACAAAATTTGTACAAAAGAAATTTAATACAGATTTGGCTGGTGATTTAGGATTAACAGGAAGACAACGTATTAGTGTTGTTTTTAAGATTGATAAAAATGGAAATGTTGTTGGTGTACGTTCAAGAGCGCCGCATCCAAGATTGGAAAAAGAAGCAGCTCGTGTAATTAACTTGCTTCCAAAAATGAAGCCTGGTAAGCAAAGAGGGAAAGCTGTAATTGTACCTTACTCTTTACCTATTATATTTCAAGTGCAAGACTAAGCATTTACTACATAAAATTTAAATCCCGTTACAGTAATGTAACGGGATTTTTTTTTGGTATGCTTGTTGTGTATTTACCATAATATTAACATTTTAAAATAATAATTATGGAAACAAAAAAGAATCCAAAAGCCGATGTACGTCGAAATAGTGCTATCTATTTTGCTGTTGGTCTAGCAATGATGCTTGCAATCACGAATTATTCTATTAACTACAAGACTTATGACAAGGACGTCATGGGTATTGCTCTGTTAACAATGGATGAATTTGAGGAGGAAGACGTTCCTATTACAGAACATATTAAAACACCACCTCCAGTAGTGCCACCGGCAACGATACCTGAAATAATTGATGTTGTAGATGATGAAGATGATATTGAAGAATCAATAATTGATTCAACTGAAATGAATGAAGAAACCGCAATCTTAGATATTGAAGATGTTGAGGTAGACGACATAGAAGAAAATATTGAGGTGCCTTTTGCATTTATTGAGAATGTTCCAACTTTTCCAGGATGTGAAAAAGGAAATAATACTGCAAAAAGAGAATGTATGTCAAAAAAAATTCAAAAGTTTGTGCAAAAAAAGTTTAATACAGATTTAGCTGAAGACCTAGGATTGGCAGGAAGACAACGTATTAGTGTTGTGTTTAAAATTGACAAAAATGGAGATGTTATAGGTGTGCGATCTAGAGCGCCACATCCAAGGTTAGAAAAAGAGGCAGCACGAGTGATTAACATGCTTCCAAAAATGAAGCCTGGTAAACAACGAGGAGAACCAGTAACCGTGTCTTATACATTACCAATTATATTTAAAGTTCAAAACTAAAGATATTTGGTAAATTCAAAATCCCGTTACGGTGAGGTAACGGGATTTTTTTTGGTATGTTTCTTGTAATTTATTCATAGATATTAACATTTTAAAATAATAATTATGAACTTTTCAAAGAAAACTCACGAACTCGTTGGTAAGAACAATTAA
>Ga0209395_1005255_pt1 | contig 14674 bp, 10 predicted proteins | sample GOMGulsemesocosm_3_FD_184635 | JGI IMG/M metagenome (GOLD analysis project Ga0209395, IMG submission 184635) | Methane-oxidizing microbial communities from mesocosms in the Gulf of Mexico - GOM9D Gulf of Mexico (SPAdes) (version 2) | ecosystem: Environmental > Aquatic > Marine > Cold seeps... | reverse complement strand
ATGCTCTGGTATGGAGCTTGCTCGCTAATATACTTGTTTATGTCGGTGTTTCTTTATTTACTAAAATGTCAGAAGAAGAGCAAAAAATATCACATCAATTTGTAGATATAAAAAACATATATTTCAATGAGAATATTACTGATGCCACCCCTGCCAATATTAATACAAACTCCAAAAGAGAACTCATTAAGCAAGTGTTTTTACAATACATGCCAGAAGATCTAGCAGAGTCTAAATTACAGAAATCATTTGAAAAAGTAGAGATAACAGGAAAAGAAAAGATTAATATTGTTGAATTGTCCTCACTTAAAAATGCCACACTTAACGGCCTAGCAGGTGCCATAGGTATGGCTTCGGCTTATAAGGCACTTCATAAAGTTGACTTAATTGACGCTGATGAAGAGGAACAATTAGCTAGTTATTTCTCTCGCTTTTTTGCTCAATTACAACTATCTCCAAAAGAGCTTTTTGAACAAGTTAACTTTCATCAACAAAAGCGTGAATTACTTGAGAGCCATGCGAAGCAGCAGCTTGAGACAATAAACAAATTAGAAGCAGAAGTAACACAACGACTAAAAGCCGAACAAGTGGTTAATTCCCTCAATGAAGGCTTAGAGTTGAGGGTAGAAGAGAGAACACAAGCTTTGAGTCAAAGTAATAGTGAGCTTCACCAGACTCTTGAAGAATTAAAACTGACTCAAGTACAGTTATTAGAAAATGAAAAAATGGCCTCACTAGGAGGACTAGTTGCAGGAGTAGCTCATGAAGTTAATACGCCAATAGGCATTGTACTTACCTCAATTAGCTTTATGAAGGAAGAATGCCTCAATATAGTTAAAGCAATGAAAGAGCAAACCTTAAGCTCTAAACAGTTAACAAAATTTACTGATGAAATGGAACAGGGTTTTGAACTGTCATTAAGAAATATTTCACGTGCAGTTAAGTTAATTGAAGGCTTCAAACTCATTGCTGTTGATAGCGTGATTGATGATGCAAGACAACTTGATTTACATAATTACCTTGAAGATGTTCTACGCTCTTTACGGCCCAAAGCCAAACAAGCCAATATAAGCCTTACACTAGAATGCCCTGATGATATTAGTATTTATTCCTACCCAGGTGCTATCGCCCAAATCACCAATAACCTTGTTATTAATAGCTTAGTTCACGCTTTTAATGGCCAACAAGACGGGGAAATAATCATCCGAGTAAAGAGAATTAACGAAACAGTTGAGCTTGTATTTGGAGATAACGGCTGTGAACTTGATGAAAATACTAAAGCACAACTATTCGAACCTTTCTTTACCACGAAAAGGGGTCAAGGCGGCTCAGGCTTAGGTGCTCATATTGTCTATAATCTAGTTACGCAAAAATTAAAAGGCTCGATAGAATTACTTACCAAACAAGCGCAAGGTAAGAGCTTCAAAATATCCATTCCTATCAAGAGCTCTTCTTAACCTGTAACTAGCGGAAGTGCTAGTATTTAACAGAATATAATTTATGATTTTTTTGCTTTTATCGACGTGATTATGAATAAAATTAGGCTAAACTGATAAATACAGCTCGTTAATTTAAAAGAGAAATTTATGGATTTTTTGAGAAAGTTCACCATACAGCAAAGGTTAGCCATGCTGGTGGCATTAATCATTATTGGCATTTCTGCGCTAGATGTGATGAATTTATCAGAAGAGTATCACTCTTTAATGGAGCATAAAAAATATACCACTAAAGAATTAGTAGATAGCTCATATACTATCATTGAGCATCATTATGCTTTGTTTCAAAAAGGTGACCTTACTGAAGAACAGGCAAAAGCACAGTCGCTGAGTATTATTGCCAATATACGATACGATAAAAACAACTACTTTTGGGTTAATGATTTTACTCCCAATATGGTTATGCACCCAATAAAGCCTGCGCTCAATGGCAAAAATGTTGCTGGGGTAAAAGACCCCGACGGCACTGCTTTGTTTATTGATATGGTGAATATTGTAAAAGCAAAAGGTCAAGGTTTTGTTGAATACAAGTGGGCTAAGCCGGGTTTTGATGACCCAGTTGATAAAATTGGTTTTGTAAAAGGTTTCACTCCTTGGCAGTGGATTATTGGTACTGGTACTTACCTAGATGACATTAATGCCACCTTTGCAGGGCAACGTAACATAGTGATACTAGACAGTATTATCATAGCATTAGTTATTACTGGCTTAAGTTATGTTATTGGTAACAGTATCTTAGTTCCCACACGCTCTGCTGCAGTATTAATGAAAGATATCGCGCAAGGAGATGGCGATTTAACCCAGACACTCGATGCCAGTGGTCAAGATGAAATTTCAAAACTATCAAACTACTTTAACGATTTTACTCGCAAGATGCGCCAGTTATTACAAGATGTAGCAGATAATACTGCACAAGTATTAGATCATTCAGAAGCCGTTGCTGGCGCCAGTGATTCCACCCAAACACTGATACAAAGCCAAAATGATATTACCGCCCAAGTAGCAACAGCTATGGAGCAAATGACCTCACAAATAAAAGAAGTTAGTGATAATGCTAGCTCTGCAGAGCAAGCAGCAAATGATGCGAGAAATAACACCTCTGATGGTAAACAAATCATCTCCAATACTATTACTCAGATGCAATCACTATCTAGCAACATCGACGATGTCAGCCAAGTAGTCGCCAGTTTAGCCTCAGAAAGTGACAATATAGGCTCAGTACTCGATGTAATTAGAGGTATAGCAGAGCAAACCAACTTACTGGCACTAAACGCAGCAATTGAAGCAGCGCGTGCAGGAGAACAAGGGCGAGGTTTTGCTGTAGTAGCCGATGAAGTGCGCACTTTAGCTAATCGAACAGAGCAAAGTACCAATGAGATTCAGCAAATGATTCAAAAACTACAAGCAGGAGCTCAAGAAGCTGTTGCAGCAGTAAAAGTGAGTCAGGACATTTCCCTGAAAACAGTTGACCAAACAACAAAAGCTGATGATTCTCTTTCAGAAATAGATCGCCTAATGGAAGTTATCTCTGATATGAATACTCAAATAGCGAGAGCAACCGAGCAACAAAGCCAAGCAGCAGATGAGGTTAACATGCGTATAAATGATTTAGCGGGCATGACCGATGAATCGTTGGCAACAACTCAACAACTGAGTGAAACGAGTCAGCAACTAAAAGGCAGTAGTAATGATATGTCTGATGTTGTCGGCAGATTTAAAATCTAATATATCAAGTCGCCCAACGCTAAGGTTTTGACATAAAAAAGCCAGTATCACATTATCAAGGTGCTACTGGCTAAACCATCAAAAATTTTAAAATCGAATTAATTCCGCAGAATCCCAAAGTGGTCACTTAGTGGTTATGTGTCCTGGAGCATAACCACTAAGTTCCATGCTTTGCTGTTACCTATTTAGTGAGAGAGCATTCACTGCCTAAGCAACAAGACAAATGATAATCATTCTCATTACAGTAGTCAATGTTTTTTTAAAAAAAGACTCTTTATAAATTTATCAGAAAAACTGACACAAAAAAGCCAGCAGTGCTTTATCAAGGAACTGCTGGCTAAACCATCAAAATTTTTAAATCGAATTGACTCCGCAGAATCCCAAAGTGGTCACTTAGTGGTTATGTGTCCTGGAGCATAACCACTAAGTTCCATGCTTTGCTGTTACCTATTTAGTGAGAGAGCATTCACTGCCTAAGCAACGAGACAAATGATAATCATTCTCATTACGATAGTCAACACTATTTATTCAATTAATTTAAAATAGTTGTTTTATACCAAATTGACTAAGTTCTTTCCCACTCAGCGAGAGTTAAAGGAGGTAGAAGCAAGGCATTGATTGAAGATAATGGTTATTCAGGAGAATGTGCTCCTGCATTCTCTAAGAAGCTACATCCTTGTAGCGTCCTTGTCAAAATCAATAACGCCGCATATGACCCCTTTAAACTCGCCCTATGGGAGCTTACTCAATGACCACTCACATCGTTAAATTTATTTGGTTTAGAATGACTAGACCTAAACAAATTTTCCTTGTTATTGAACATTGTGTACAGCTCTGAGTTGGGAAGAAATTTAATCAAATTGGTATTACTTTTTCAACTTGGCAAAAGCATCCGCAAAAGCGTTACCCATAGCGGCATTATCTACTTTTTTGGCTCTCGTTTTATTTTGCTGTGCAGCTGGTTTACTCTGATTTACTTTATTGTTCTGCTGGTTTTTATGTTTGTTATTGCCACTACTTTCATTCTGTTTAGCTTGATAAGGCTTTTTATTTTGTGCTGGTGCTTGTTCATCTAAGCGCATAGTTAAACTAATGCGTTTACGCGCAACATCAACCTCTAATACTTTCACTTTAACAATATCACCAGCCTTCACAACTTCACGCGGATCACTAACAAATTTATCAGTGATTGATGAAATGTGTACTAAACCGTCTTGGTGTACACCAATGTCAACAAAAGCGCCAAAGTTAGCGACATTTGAAACAACCCCTTCAAGTATCATCCCTAAGGTTAAATCCGCCATGGTATTTACCCCTTCAGTATAACTAGCGGTTTTGAACTCAGGTCGAGGATCTCGGCTTGGTTTGGCTAACTCCTTGATAATTTCTTTAATGGTAATTTCACCAATATTGTCATTGGTTAACTGAGTAATATCAAGGGACTTCAACTGCTCATCATTATTAAGTACCTTGTTAACATCAAGCTGTAATTGGCTAATAATGCTCTCAACAACAGGGTAGCTCTCTGGATGTAATGCTGATTGGTCTAGTGGGTTATCGCCATCTGAAATACGTAAAAAACCCGCTGCTTGCTCAAACGCTTTTGGCCCTAAGCGAGCAACCTTTTTCAGTTGTTTTCGATTGGTAAAGCGCCCCTGCTCATCTCGAAATGAAACGATATTATTAGCCATTGTTTTGTTTAACCCTGAAACACGAGTTAGTAAAGCGGCTGAGGCACTATTTAAATCTACACCTACCGCATTTACACAATCTTCAACAACATCATCAAGGGTTTTACTAAGCTGGCTTTGACTAACATCATGCTGATATTGACCAACACCGATGGCTTTTGGATCAATTTTCACTAATTCAGCTAGCGGATCTTGTAAACGACGAGCAATAGAGACAGCGCCACGAATTGAGACATCAAGATCAGGAAATTCATTGGCGGCAAACTCTGAAGCGGAATAAACCGATGCGCCAGCTTCACTAACAATCATCTTGGTTAATTGTATTTTACTATCATCATCTTTGAATGATTTAATCACTTCAGCAACTAGTTTGTCACTTTCACGTGAGCCAGTACCATTGCCAATAGCCACCAACTCTACTTTATGTTGGCGGCAAGTATTAACTAAGGTTCTCACCGATTTATCCCAATGATTTTGTGGGGCATGGGGGAAGATAGTCGCGGTATGTAATAACTTGCCTGTGCCATCAACAATGGCAATTTTACAGCCTGTTCTTAAGCCCGGATCTAAACCTAATGTCACTTGAGGACCCGCAGGTGCAGCCATTAATAGATCAGATAAGTTATTAGAGAAAACATCTATCGCTTGTGTTTCAGCTTGTTCACGCAAACTAGTGATCAGCTCAGTCGATAAGCTAACACTTAATTTAGCTTTCCAAGTCAATTGCACCACTTTGCTTAAAAAGTCTGCTGCTGCTTGTTTCGTCAAGCGAAGTGTTAAGTGCTCAGTAATAATTTGCTCCGCACTGCTAAAACTGCTCTTTTCTTGTCCCGGATCGACATCAATATTTAGCTGTAAAAAACCTTCGTTTCGACCGCGTAACATTGCCAGCATACGGTGTGAGGGTACATTTTTTAGCTTTTCACTATGTTCAAAGTAGTCACGGAACTTTACTGCAGCTCGTTCTTGCCCCTTGACCAATTTACTGGTTAAGTGAGCTTGTTTTAACAAGTGTCGGCGAAGTTTTGCAAGTAAATTAGCATCTTCACTAAAGCGTTCAGCTAAAATAAAGCTAGCACCTTCTAAAACCGCTTTTACATCAGTAAAACCTGCCGTTTCATTAATAAAAGCTTTAGCTTCTTGCTCAGGTGACAACTGCCAGTTATTGAATAGTTTACTAGCTAGCGGCTCGATACCAGCCTCAATAGCAATTTTTCCCTTGGTACGACGCTTTGGTTTGTAGGGTAAATATAAATCTTCTAAGCGAGTCTTGTTATCTGCTTGTCCAATTAACTTTTCCAGCGTAGGGGAGAGTTTATCTTGTTGTTTAATACTGGTTAATATCACTTTCCTACGATCATCTAGCTCACGTAAATAAATTAATCGCTGCGCTAAATGTCGCAGATGATTATCATCTAAGCCTTGGGTAGCTTCTTTACGGTAACGAGCGATAAATGGCACGGTAGAGCCATCATCAAGTAAGGTAATAGCGGCATTAACTTGTACCGCGTTAACATTGAGTTCTTGAGCAATTTGCTCGGCAATAGTTAACATTAAATTGCAATTCCAACAGGGATAATAAATTAATTGGCATAATAACAGAAAACATTACGCAAATTATAGGGCTATCGATTCACTATAGTCACCTAGACTGCATACCGTATTTCCTCCTTGAGCTTTTGCCTGATAAGCAGCTTGATCGGCTAAATCGAATAAGGCTTTATAATTAAAGCTACCCTGCTCTGTTGAACTAATACCAAAACTCGCAGCAACAACAACGTTGGTATGACTTGCTTCAATGCCGTTAACTTTCTGGCAAATATCATTAGCCTTTGTTATCACATCTTGCTCACCACAGTGTGGTAAAACCACTAAGAATTCATCGCCACCGAGACGAACAGCAATATCTTCCAAACGACAGCTTTTTTGTAATACCGAAGAAATTTTAACTAAAACTTCATCGCCTTGCTCATGACCAAAGGTATCATTAATATGTTTGAATTTATCAAGGTCGATCATAATAATACTTAATGGATACTTATGGCGTTTAGCCAAACTCAATGCTTTTTCAATAAAAGAGTTGAGGAAGTAGCGATTATATAACCCCGTCAGTTGATCCGTCATTGCCAGCTTCTCTAGTGCTTGTTGCTGACTGATTATCTTTAAATGCAATTGCCTAGCAACAATTAAGTTTTTAACTCTTACCGCTAGTTCAGCTTGAATTATCGGTTTTACTATAAAGTCATTCGCCCCCACTTTTAATGCATGGATTCGTTCACTGACTTTAGTACTCGCCGACATTGCTAACATAGGAATCAGGGTTTTATCATCACGACGGGCTCTAATCTCTCTTATCATTTCAATACCGTCTTTCTCTCCAGATAAAACAATATCTAATAAAATTAAGTCATAGTTATTCTCTTCAAACAAAAGCAAACCTTGCTCTGCAGAACAGCAATGTTCAAAAGTTAGCCCCATTTGTTTCAGAATATCCATGGTCATATTGGCAAGGGTCAGATGGTCTTCAATATATAGAATATGACCTGAAACTTTACTTATAGATAAATCATTGCGTGTTAACTGAGTTAATATATCTTTAAGTAGGTTTAATTCCTGACGCTGACAAATATGATTTACTTGGTCGGTTTTCATTTGCGCAAGCTTTTCTGATTGCTGCTCCCCTGTCATCACAATAATGACTGTTTCTGTATGCTGTGGCTGAACCTTTATTTGATTAGCAAGATCAGTTGCAACACCATCAGCCAAGTTCATGGCAATAATTACAATATCAACTTGTTCATTGGCTAATTCTGCTAGAGCTTCTTGTCCAGTTGCAACCATTTCATGATCAATTGAAAAACCATTCAGGAATTCATTAAGGAGTGACTGATACATTTTTGAGGGTTCAACAACCAATGCTTTCATTTACAACACCAAAAAACAGATAGACTATTTAACAGTATGGTATGTGATCATTCGTTATACCAATTTGATTAAACTTCTTTCCTACTCTGAGCTATTTTCCCAATGTGTAAGAAAACTTTGATAATATCCCTACAGCAAACATAAATGAATAAAAGATAAACATGAAAAAATCGAATTATATTACCCGCGCAGGCTGGGATCGCTTAGATCAAGAATTAAAGTTTTTATGGAAAGATGAGCGACCTAAAATTACCCGTTCAGTCAGTGAAGCCGCCGCTCAAGGTGATCGCAGTGAAAATGCTGAATATATTTATGGCAAAAGACGCTTACGTGAAATAGATCGACGCGTTCGCTTTTTAATGAAACGTACTGAAGAACTCAATATTGTTTATCCTGACCCACAACAAGAAGGTCGAGTTTTTTTTGGTGCTTGGGTGACCTTGATTAATGAAGATGACATTGAAGTTGTTTATCGCTTAGTTGGCCCCGATGAGTGGGACGTAGAACGTGGTGAAATCAGTATTGACTCTCCAATGGCTAGAGCATTACTTGGCAAATCAATTGATGATGAAGTAGTAGTACAAACCCCTGAAGGTGAACGGGTTTTTGATATTATTGCTATTCGCTATAAGCGCTTAGAAGAGTAAAATTAACTTAATAGTCAAATTGCACACCTAGACGGATGTTAGCACCACGTCGCATCTCTGTGCCATCTAAAGTCACTGTATCCAAGGTAGTAGCAACATCAATGTTGATAAACTTCATAATGGTAACACCCGCATTGATATAACCCAATTTAGTGCCGGCTAAATTTCGACTCATGCCAAAACGAGCACTTGGCAACCACCAACTGTCTGCAGCATAACCTGCAGTTAAGGTAAACCATTGAGTTCTATCTCGCATTGGATCTTCTACTGGGTTGGCATCTAATTCAGCGTACAGACTCCAATCTCTAAACTCAGTAAAAATACCGGCTTCTAATTTAACCTGCCTTTGCATGGTAAATTCTTCGTGATGATCAAGTTGCTTAATAATATCTAAAGAACGAAATTCACTGCGATCTAACTCTGGGTATTTATATTTATGTTCAATTAAATTAGCGACTGATACCCCCAGTTGATAATGCTTAGCAGCCCAAATCAAGCCCATATCAATATCAAAGCCATGTCGATAAATAAATTCAGAATTCTTAATATCCTCAAATAACGCTTCAGAATCAGTAACTTCACCCAAGCGGGCACTAACATTAGTTAAACCGACTCGATAAAGTGATGGTTTAATTCCCCAGTAGAGAGCTCCTAGTTCGGATTGAAAGGATTTTTTACTGTATGACAGTGAAAACTGGCTAACTTTAGTTGCTTTTACCAATAAAAAACTATCATTATCAATGGTAAATTTAATCTTTTTATTAGCAGGATTATAATACAAAGTAATGCCGCCAGATAAATCTAATTCCTGCACGGGGTCCAAAGGTGAAAAGTCAGGAATAGTTTTTAACACCGATTTTGCCTGTTCTGAATCAAAGTTTATATCTTCAAAAACCCCAATTGTTTTTGCATTACCTTTAAAAGCCATACCCATTAATAAGGTACCGCCCAAAATATCTTCATTTAGAACAAAGCTAGCCTCACTGGTAGCCTCTGCTTTACCATACCCTTCAGCAGCAATCAGTGTTGCTATTGCAGCAGCACCAACCACTTTATCCTTAATGATATCGAGCCTATCTTCCAGCTCTGGAAATTTTTGAAATAAATCCTCCCAGACATAATCTCTTATTGGGTTTTCCGGTGTTGGTGGTTTATCAGTACCATCATCACCGTCATCTGGTGGTCTATGTTTTTGTGCTAACTCATTGATTTTTTCAAAAAGCTCATCCAGATCACCATACTCAAGGCCAGCGCCAAATTCGATTAAACCACCCGTCATGACATGAGGGTCTTTACGTTCAACAACTAATGCTGCAGCCGCAGGGTTACCAGCATTTGATAAGGATTTTTGTGAGTAATTTAGACTAGCACTACGTGGCTGAATGTCTGCCATAACAGGGCTACTCGACATAACCAAAGTAAGAAGCACAATACTCAATAAGTGACTGTGCTTAGGTGTCGAAGTTAGCAAACGTACTATTAAGGTAAAAAATGGCAAAGTGTCGGCTCTATTTAGCGATTAAATCTAAGAAAGATGTACTATTAATAACCTATATTAGCATGCGAGTAATATCAGGACACCTGTAAAACCATTGAAATTACAAAGTCATTACAAGTCTAAACAACTACCTCTACCCGCTTTCCTTCAATTTATTTAACTAATCGACTTCTAATAGGGATTTGGCAAACATCAAGTACCTGTGGTGGTTTTTTATAGAAAAATGCGGCATCGCGGGTGCGACGTTTAACTAATCGTTCAGCAAATACTGGGGACTCGGTATTTTCCACTTCAAGATGGATTTGCTCAGCCTTTGGCACATCACTCATCAATTGCATGCTGACTATTTGAGTAAAGTTACGGTGATCAACCGCATACTCTCCTTCAATAACTTCTGTTCTTTGAATTGCTTGCACATTTTGCATACCATAAACCACACGACCAAAAATAGTCATAATGTCATCTAAATAACGTGGTGCTTGACCAATAACAAAGTAAAAATGACTTGATGCCGAATCAGCCTCATTTCCTCGCGCCATTGCCAATGCTCCAGGGCAATGTGTTAACCAGGCTTTACCTGAACCTTGCTTTTCGTCGGCTTGATAAGCAATAGCAAAGCTATCTTTAAAACCTGTCTGTTGGGCAAATAAATCTTGTGTCTGCACTGGTGTAAATGACCAACTTTTATCTGTTTGCCACTGAGACTCCATCGCTAACAACGGCACTGATTTATCTTTATCACTGCCATCTTTAGGGCCCGCTTGAGCAACAAAGCCGTCAATTACTCGATAAAACTTAGTGCTATCATAAAAACCTTGTCGAGTTAAATCGATAAATTGTGCCACATGTTTAGGAGAAAATTGCGGCGCAAGTTCAATAACGACCTTACCATGTGGCAAAGTGAGTAATACGGTATCTTTAAGCTCAAGCTTACGCCAAGTTGAGTCTGCTGAATTATCAGCGCCACAGGCACTAATAAAAAATAACGTGGTTAACGTCAAAATACTTTTTAATGAAGCTTTCATGAGAATAAAGGGATCTATTTTTAGGCAAGTAAATTAAATGCTATCATAGCCTCCTTAAAAATTCATACCAATCTGTATCGGCAAGGTATTACCAAATCATCACGGAGTTTTTGTGAACAAGAGTCTTATCACCAACTTTATTGCTTTAGCTTGTACTATGGCAGGTTATGTTAGCGAGCAGCATATTCTATTTACCCTAGGGCTTTTTGCTTTATCAGGCGCAATAACTAACTGGCTTGCTATTCATATGCTATTTGAAAAGGTGCCATTACTCTACGGCTCTGGCGTTATCCCTGCCCGTTTTGAAGACTTCAAAATAGCTATTCGCCAATTAATGATGGAGCAGTTTTTTACTGAGGAAAATATTGACCGTTTTCTTTCTGATAGCACAGGGAAAGCCAGCACTATTGATCTTGCTCCTGTGATTGCCAAAGTCGATTTAAGCCCAGCCTTTAATAGTTTGGTAGAAGTTATTGAACAATCATCATTTGGTCCTATGCTTGTTATGGTTGGCGGCAGTGAAGCTATTCAGCCAATGAAAGAGCCCTTTATTGAAAAAATGAAGGCCTCTATTCAAGAAATTAGCCAAAGTGAACAATTTAATACCCTATTAAGAGAAGAGTTAGAGCAACCTGACATCATTTCCGGCATGCGGAATAAAGTCAGTGATATTATTGAAAAACGTCTGAATGAATTAACACCACAGTTGGTTAAAGAAATCATTCAAGCAATGATTAAAAAACATCTAGGTTGGTTGGTGGTGTGGGGTGGTATATTTGGTGGAGCCATTGGTGTTGTGGCAGCTCTCACTAATAATTTTTAGCAGGCGTATCGAAATTAGTACATTAATATTGTACTTATAATTAAAGACACAAAATTAGACAAATTAATCTTAGCTATGCCACATTATGGTGTAAAAATCACTTTAATTACGCCTTGCTCATAGGTTATGCTTGAGACAATCAAAAAACTAGAGCTTTTAGGTTGATAAGTGCAATGATGCCTTGTTACTAAGCTCTCTTCTAACATAAGGTAAACTTCTGTCATGTTTGGTAGTTTAAAGGCTTTGCCTGCCGATCCGATTTTAGGATTGTTGGCTAAATATAAAAAAGATAACAACCCAAATAAAATCGATTTAGGTGTTGGTGTATACAAAAATGAAGCAGGTCATACTGCTGTACTTAATTGTGTAAAAAAAGCCGAGCAACATCGCTTCGCAACAGAAGATAGCAAAGTTTACATTGGCCCTACTGGCTCTGAGCTATTCAATGTTGAAATGGCTAAGCTTATCTTTGGCAGTGAACACAAGGTATTAAACGAAAACCGTGCTCGTACTGTTTCTACTCCTGGTGGCACTGGTGCTTTACGTGTAGCTGCTGAGTTTATTAAGTCATGTAAAACTGGCGCAACTATTTGGGTAAGTAACCCAACTTGGGCAAACCACACTGGTTTATTCGCAGCTGCTGGTTTAAATGTTAAAACATACCCTTACTACGATTATGAAAACAAAAGCTTAGACTTTGACGGCATGATAAATGCTCTTAAAGAAGTAAGCAGTGATGACGTAGTGTTATTACATGCTTGTTGTCATAATCCAAGTGGTATGGATTTAAATAATGAACAATGGCAACAAGTTGCTGAAGTTGCCAAAAGTGTTGGTTTTACACCACTAATTGATATGGCTTACCAAGGTTTTGGTACTGGTTTAGACGAAGATGCTTACGGTTTACGCCTGATGGCTGAAACTGTTAAAGAAATGATCGTATGTAGCTCATGTTCTAAAAACTTCGGCTTATACCGCGAACGTATTGGTGCTTGTACCATCATTGGTGAATCAAGCACTTCGGTTGATATTGCTAACTCTGTTTTACTCTATGTTGTACGCGTTATTTATTCTATGCCACCAGCACATGGTGCCGCTATTGTTGAAACTATTCTTAGTTCAGATGAATTACGCAACGAATGGTATGAAGAATTAGCAGAAATGCGTAACCGTATTAACGGTAACCGTCAGCTAATTGTTGATAAGCTGGTAGAAAATGGCGTAACTCGTGACTTTAGCTTTATTAGCCGTCAAATGGGTATGTTCTCTTTTTTAGGGCTTAACCCTGAGCAAGTTCAACAACTACAAGACGAATACAGCATCTACTTAGTTGGCTCTAGCCGTATGAGTATCGCTGGTATCGCTAACAGCAATGTTGATTACTTAGCAAAATCTATTGCTAAAGTACTTTAGTAAAATCTATTCCTAAAGTACTTTAGTAAAAAGCGCGAACAAGTTCCCGCCTACGATGGAATGTCGTAGGCGGGATTTCAATCGCGCAAAGGCAATCGCGTAAATACGAAAGTTAGCATTACTTATCGTCAGACAGGCTGAGCTTTTTTTATTCTAATAGAGTAAAATAAGGTTTAGCCTTTTTTATTGGCTCAAATTTATAACCAATAGAGCAATTAATGCCTCTATTTGATACTAGCCATATGTGATTCAAGGAAACCCCTGTGACTGTTCCCGGTAATTTATTCATTCTTTCTGCACCAAGTGGCGCTGGAAAATCAAGCCTTATCAACGCTCTACTTAAGCAAGATAACCAAGCCTCATCAAGACCTATGCAAGTTTCTGTATCTCATACCACCCGTGATGCTCGCCCAGGTGAGAATAATGGCGAACACTACCACTTTGTTAGTGTTAGTGAGTTTAAGAAACAGATAGAGCACAATGCTTTTTATGAATACGCTGAAGTATTTGGTAACTACTACGGAACTTCTGAAGCAGCTATCGACGCACAACTAGCTCAAGGTATTGACGTATTTCTTGATATCGACTGGCAAGGTGCTCAGCAAGTTCGTATGAAAAAGCCTAGCGTAACAACCATTTTCATTAGCCCTCCTTCTAAAGAAGAGTTAGAAAAACGCTTACGTGGCCGTGGCCAAGATAGCGATGAAGTAATTGCTGGTCGTATGGCTGCAGCACAAGCTGAATGCTCTCACTATAATGAATTTGATTACATTATCGTTAACGATGATTTTGATCAGGCACTGCTTGATCTAACAACGATAGTAAGTAATCAGCGTTTAAAATGTCGCCAGCAAAGCGTTGCTCAGCAGGAATTATTTAGCAAACTGTTAAATAATGAAGTGCCTGAATCAGCCAATAATTAAAAATATAATAAGTTATTTCCCCTGTTGTGTGGCTATTGCTTGCTTAATTATTGACTGGGCAGTAAAATACGCAGCTATTTTATAAATTGATTTATTTAGTTGGAGTGACCAAATGGCTCGCGTAACTGTTGAAGATGCCGTAGAAAAAGTCGGTAATCGTTTTGATTTGGTGCTTGTTGCATCACGTCGTGCTCGTCAAATTGCAACGGGCGGAAAAGATCCATTGGTTGAAGTCGAAAATGACAAACCAACGGTAATAGCTTTGCGTGAAATCGAAGCTGGCTTAATTACTACAGACATTATGAACACTTCTGATCGTGCACAACAAATCCAGCAAGATACTGCTGAATTAGATGCTGTTGCAGCGATTGTTGGTGGTCAACAAGACGAATTAAGCTAAGAACGATTCCTTTCTATCTATAGAGAGGTAAGTTTTAAGCTGTTAAAAACGCGTACCCCATTCTGTTTAAAAGCAGAACATAGGTTACGCGTTTTTTATTACTTTACG
>Ga0209395_1005252_pt1 | contig 14676 bp, 13 predicted proteins | sample GOMGulsemesocosm_3_FD_184635 | JGI IMG/M metagenome (GOLD analysis project Ga0209395, IMG submission 184635) | Methane-oxidizing microbial communities from mesocosms in the Gulf of Mexico - GOM9D Gulf of Mexico (SPAdes) (version 2) | ecosystem: Environmental > Aquatic > Marine > Cold seeps... | reverse complement strand
AAAACATTGATGATCCACACGTGATTGATGCTGTAACAAAAAGTAAAGATCGCATTTATTCTATGGCACTCATCCATACCAAACTGTATCAATCAAGCAATCTATCATCTATTGATTTTGGCGAATACATTAATGAATTAGCTGCATCTGTTATAGATAGCTACTCACTTAACGATAATATAACGTGTGATGTTACTCATTCGAATGCTGTTTTCAATATTGACCTCTGTATCAATCTTGGAATTATTATTACAGAACTGTTGACCAATGCCTATAAACATGCTTTTAAAGGCAAAAAAGAAGGCTTTGTAAAGGTTGAACTAATAAATAAGGCCAACAACACATACCAACTCACTATTGAAGACAACGGAACAGGGGTGATAGAAAATATGGACATGAATAATCCACAAACGCTCGGTCTTGAAATTGTGGCAGGTCTTATAGATCAAATTGATGGAACCATTGAAACAAGCTCAAAAGCAGGCCTGAAATATGTGATACGTTTTGAAAGCATAAAACCGATTCATTAACAAAAATGAATGATTATTCACCCCTTTCTTTAGAAACATAGAGGCAGATAGTATGTATAAATTTCTATTGCAATAAAAAACCTAGTTAAAGGCCAAAAAAAGTCAAATTCGAGCTTTAAAATAAAGAGGTATCAATATGAATTTACTTTATGTTTGCCAACGTTTTGCAACTAAGCCAAGAACAAAAAAATCCCCTAACTTAAAAGTTAAGGGATTCACTAAAACAATAATTAATGCTTATTAGTTAAATTTTAATTTATACCCTAAAGAGAATGATAAATCACGTGTACCCGTATTGTCATCCGATTCTATTAAAGATAAAGTACCTACATTGTAGTTAGCTTCAAAATAGAATCCTTTATATTCAGCACCAACACCAAATACAGCACCTCCAGTTAATATATCTTCTTCATCCATATCACTAATAGATATTTTTTCAGATTCCTCAGAAATCCCTCTATCTCCATCTGATGAACTATATTCAAAACGTTGAGACAATTTACCTCCCATTGTCGCTCCAACATAAACACCTGTTCTCACGTAAGCTCTCACGTCTCCAGTTAAAATTGCTGTGTTTAAAACTACTGGTAGGTCTAGATAATTCATTTTCCATTTTATTTCACTAATACCTTCCTCATATTCATTCCCGAAAGAAAACTTATACTTACGTTCCATTTGCATTCCTCTAGTTTGGTATTTAAGTCCTGTTTCCAAAGACAATCTATTTCCAAGCTTAAATTCATACCCTACACCGACATTAAATCCACTTAAATTTTTATTCTTGAGCGATTGAGTATAACTTACTCCGTCAAAAGTCTCGCTTGATTCAGAATCCTCAAAATCTTCTGATATGAATTTAGACGTTGTAAATCCGCCATTAAAATTTAAAGACTGTCCAAATGATGTAGTTCCAATTAAAACCAATGCTGTTACCGCTGTCACTCTTGCTAAATTTTTCATAATTCTGTTTTTTGATTAATACTTACTACAAATTTAGATAAACTCTAACGGTTTGGAAAATTGAATTTCGCAAGTCCAATTATTAATTTGCGAATTATGCAAATTTCAATTAAAAATCCAAATTCACCAACCTATTCCATTTCGCTTCCGTTCATTATAAAAACAACTCTATGAAATTTATTACACTACTATTTGCTGCCTTATTGTATTTTACTTCTAATGCACAATATTATGAAAATTTTGACTCTATAAATAGTGATCAAATTTACTACGACACCCTAAACCCAGATAATCACATTTGGCAAATAGGTCAAACCAACAAACCTTTTTTTGATAGTACTTGGTGTATTGTCACTGATACTACAGATATGTACGACAGCCTAACGGATGCCACACTTAATTTAACATTAACTAGAGAGAATACTTATATGGGATTCGCTTTAGAATTTGATCATAAACTAGATACCGATCTGAATCATGCAGGTGGTTATATTGAATTCAATATTGATAATGATTCTGTTCAATACCAAGTTTTCTAAAATGGCACTTATCAAACCTATTCATCTTGGAACTATATCATTGATTTTAATAGTGGCGGAATGTTTTATACCGATTTAGGACATAAAATTTATCCAGGGAATTTTCAAGATTACGAGATTGGAATGGAAAACTATTATGAAATTGAAAACAGTAGTATTGATACGCTCACAAATGCAGATACAATAAGACAACATATTAAAACCTTTACTGGAGAATATAATGACTGGGAACATATAAAATTGCATTTACTATTCTTTTACAGTTCAAAAACTCAAGATGAGGCAGACACCTTAAATTTAAAATTCCATTTTATTTCAGATTCTACTTCAAATGAGAGAAATGGGTGGGCGATTAAAAATATTTTTTCTGGAGAAGTAGCTTACTGGGGCGGCTTAAATGATAATCAACTAAATTCAGAACTTATTGGTTACCCCACTCCAACCCTGTCCAATTACACGGTTGAAATTCAAAATGAGAAAAATCAAAATGTTATGATTGAAAATTTAAATGGTAAAGTTGTTAAACGACTCATTAAAAAAGGTGAACGAATTGAATTAGATTTATCCGCTTTACAGAAGGGGAATTATATTATTAAATATTACTTATCAGATAAATATAAAGGCTATTCAAAAGTCATTAAACAATAGATTTCATTTACTCAAAAAACGACAACAGATAATACTAAACAATTCGCTATTAATAAAGCAGGCTTAAATACCCTAGAACATCCATAAATGATTAGTAAATTTGTAAACAACACTACAATTTATGAAATTATTACTCCCGTTTTTTGCCTTAGCCCTTTTATTATCATCATGTGAAACACCAACAAACGTAACAGCAGAGCCTGTTATCACTGATTCTATTATCAGTGTAGAACCAACACTTGAATATGGGTTTATATTAGATTCGTTTCAAGTGATTAGAGACACGGTTCAACCGAACTGGACGCTAAGTCATTTATTAGCACCCTATGGTATCTCTCAATTTAACATCAATCAATCTGCAGACATGGCAGCCGATAGTACAGTTGGGTTAAAATATATTACAGCAGGTAAACCCTATTTAATTTTGGCCGAATTAGGTGATACATCTAAGGTAGCTAAGTATTGTATTTACCCAAAAAATGTGGTGGATTATATTGTATTTGATTTTTCCGATTCTATTGTGGTTAAAAAGCACCAAAAACCGAATACAATTACTGAAAAAATTCTATCTGGTGAAATTGTAAAGAATTCAAATTTAACGTTTGCCATCAATCAACAATTAAAAAATGCTAACATGACTGGAGAATTATCAGAATATGTAGCGGGTGTTTTTGCTTGGACTATTGATTTTTTCAAATTACATCCAGGAGATGAATTCAAGGTGATTTATAATGAAAAATCAGTAGAAGGTATGCCTTATGCCGTGTCAGATGTAAATTATGCCTATTTCAAACATCAAGGTCATGAATATTATGCATTTAATTATGTTTTAGATTCTACAAAACACAAAACAGGATTCTTTGATGAAAAAGGTAAAGAAATGAAACGTCCGTTCTTAATGTCACCCGTTAAATTTTCAAGAATTAGTTCTGGATTTAGTGGTAGACGTTTTCACCCAGTTCAAAAAAGATGGAAAGCCCATTTAGGAACTGATTATGCTGCACCAAAAGGAACACCAATATTATCTACAGCTGATGGTTATGTTATTGCTTCATCATATACTGGTGGAAATGGAAACTATGTTAAGGTAAAACACAACGATACCTATACGACTCAGTACTTACACATGACCAAACGTAACGTAAAAAAAGGAGCACATGTTAAACAAGGTCAAGTCATTGGATTTGTTGGTAGTACTGGTTTAGCAACAGGACCACACGTATGTTACAGATTTTGGAAAAATGGAAAACAAATAAATCATAGAGCTGAAAAATTCCCATCATCTATTCCTATGGCTGACACATTAGTACCAAATTATCTTAAATTTATTGAACCAATAAAAGCAAAAATAGACAGTTTTTCAATTACAAAATATGTAGTTGAGCCAGACGCTTTATAACAATTATATTTATTAATATAAAATATTGATTTTTATTCCTAAAATTCAATCATTTATAAGATGAATTAACTTATTTTTGCAAACTTATATATTAACTGTATTTTATTTTTTAAAATGGCTGAACAAAAAAAGATTAAAAACGCACTAATTTCGGTGTTTGACAAGACAGGATTAGACGTAATCGTAAAACAATTAAATGATTATGGCGTAACGATTTATTCAACAGGTGGAACTCAAAAATTTGTTGAAGATTTGGGAATTAAAGTGGAGAGAGTTGAAGATTTAACATCTTACCCTTCAATTTTAGGTGGTAGAGTAAAAACTTTACACCCAAAAGTGTTTGGTGGTATTTTAAATAGAAGAGATAATGAAGGAGATCAAGCTCAAATTAAAGAATTTGATATTCCAGAAATTGACTTAGTAATTGTTGATTTATATCCGTTTGAAGACACTGTTGCTTCTGGAGCAGATCATGCTGATATCATTGAGAAAATTGATATTGGTGGTATTTCTTTAATTAGAGCTGCAGCAAAAAATTATAAAGATGTAGTAATCATTCCTTCAAAAGATCAATATCCAGCTTTAACTGAAATTTTAGCAGCAGGTAATGGTACTACTTTAGGTCAAAGAAAAGATTTTGCAACGGCTACTTTCAATGTGTCATCACATTATGATACTGAAATATTCAACTACTTCAACCAAAAAGACAAACGTGCTTTTAAAGCGAGTTATGCACCAGCAAATGGTTTAAGATATGGTGAAAACCCACATCAATCAGGTGTGTTTTATGGTGATTTAGATGCCATGTTTGATAAATTACACGGTAAAGCATTATCGTATAACAATTTATTAGATGTTGACGGAGCTGTAAATTACATGGCTGAATTTAAAGATGAAAAACCAACATTCGCTATTTTAAAGCACAACAATGCATGTGGTTTAGCTACTAGAAATACATTATTAGAAGCTTATACAGATGCTTTAGCTGGTGATCCAGTTTCTGCGTTTGGTGGAATTTTAATTTCAAACACAAGAGTTGATGTAGCAACAGCAAATGAAATTCATAAATTATTTTGTGAAGTTGTTATCGCTCCAGCTTTTGACACTGACGCTTTAGAAGTATTAAAAGGTAAGAAAAACAGAGTTATTTTAATTCAAAAAGAAGTAGCTTTACCTAAAAAACAATTTAGAACGATATTAAACGGAGTTTTAGAACAAGACAAAGATTTAATTACAGATAAAATTGCTGATTTTAAAACTATCACTAAAGTTGAACCTACAGCGCAAGAATTAAAAGATTTAGAATTTGCTAATAAATTAGTAAAGCATACAAAATCTAATACAATTGTTCTTGCTAAAAATGGACAATTATTAGCAAGCGGTACAGGACAAACATCAAGAGTTGATGCATTAAACCAAGCCATTCACAAAGCACAGTCTTTTGGATTTGATTTAAAAGGAGCAGTAATGGCTTCAGATGCATTTTTCCCTTTCCCTGATTGTGTAGAAATTGCAGATAAAGTGGGAATCACTTCAGTTATCCAACCAGGTGGATCAATTAAGGATGAATTTTCAATTACATACTGTGACGAGCATAACATGAGTATGGTATTTACGGGTAACAGACATTTTAAACATTAAAAAACACACATTCATCTAATTTTTATACGACTTTGAAACCAAAGTCGTATAAAATTAGTAGATTAACATAGAAAATATTAAACTCGGAGGACATTAAATGGGATTATTTGACTTTTTATCGCAAGAAATTGCAATTGATTTAGGAACAGCCAACACGCTTATCATTATGAATGATAAAGTTGTAGTGGATGAACCTTCAATTGTTGCAAAAGATATTCAATCAGGAAAAATTGTTGCAATTGGAAAAAAAGCGCAACAAATGCATGGTAAAACCCATAAATTAATTGAAACAATTAGACCATTGAAAGATGGAGTGATTGCTGATTTTGAGTCTGCAGAACAAATGATTAGAGGGATGATTAAAATGATTAATCAAAAATCTTCTTTATTTACACCAAGTTTAAGAATGGTAATTTGTATCCCTTCAGGTATTACTGAGGTTGAAAAAAGAGCCGTTCGAGATTCTGCTGAACATGCAGGAGCAAAAGATGTTTACTTAATTCATGAACCAATGGCAGCTGCTATAGGTATAGGTATTGATGTTATTGAACCTATGGGGAATATGATTATTGATATAGGTGGTGGTACTTCTGAAATTGCTGTCATAGCATTAGGAGGTATTGTTTGTGATAAATCTATTCGTGTTGCTGGTGATGATTTCACAAGAGACATTGAAGAATACATGAGACGTCAACATAACATTTTAGTTGGAGAGCGTACTGCTGAACAAATTAAAATTGAAGTAGGATCTGCTTTATTAGAATTACCCGAAGACAGAGTACCTGAGCCTTATGCGGTTCGTGGTAGAGATTTAATGACAGGTATTCCAAAGGAAATTTCAATTACTTATTCAGAAATTGCACATGCTTTAGATAAGTCTGTTGCGAAAATAGAGCAAGCCATTTTAAATGCATTAGAAATGACTCCACCTGAGTTATCTGCTGATATTTTTAAAACAGGTATTTATTTAGCTGGTGGTGGTTCTATGCTAAGAGGTTTAGATATTAGAATTTCTGGTAAGACAAAACTTCCAGTTCATATTGCTGAAGATCCATTGAGAGCTGTAGCAAGAGGGACAAGTATTGCACTGAAGAACATTGATAAATTCCATTTCCTAGAAAGATAAATAAAAATCGCCTTTGGCAAGAACTGAGTATAAATAATGAAAAACCTATTTAACTTCTTAAAGAAATTTAGAAATTTTTTACTCTTTTTCTTTTTGCAAGTGTTTATTTTGGGTGTTTATTTTAATTCAAAAAATTATCATAAATCAACGTTCATTAACACATCTTCAGCTGTATCAGGTTGGATGCTAACAAAGCGTCATAATATTTCTAAACACTTTAAGTTAGAAGCTGCTATAGATTCTTTAGCCATAGCTAACTCAGACCTTTTAGCAAATCAGCCAAGAAGTTATTATCAATTACAAGACAAACTTTTTATCATAAATGATTCTATTTATGAACAACAGTACGAATACTCACCAGCGACTGTCATTAATTCAACAACCAATAAAAGAAACAATTACATTACCATAAACAAAGGTTCTATTTTAGGTGTGGAAAAAGGAATGGGTGTTATATCAGATCATGGAATTGTAGGTTTTGTTGTAGATGTATCCAATCATTACGCTATTATTAAAACCATTTTGTCTGACAAAGTAAATATTAGTGCTAAAATAAAAGAACAAGAAGAAGTTAGAGGCCAAATTAAATGGGATGGTAGCGATTCTGAAGTATTGCAATTGCATGGGGTTACAAGTGATATTATTGTTACTGGTGGAGAAACAATTTTAACAAAAGGTTCAAATGGAGTCTATCCAGAAGGAATAGTAGTAGGTAAGCTAAAAAGTGACTTTGAGAATGATGGGTCATTAACCTTAAAATTAAACGTGGAATTAGGTGTGAACTTTTCACAATTATACACCGTTTACCTAGTCAAAAATATTTTAAAAACAGAACAAAAATCTATAGAACAAAACTATTTCAATGAATAATCCGTGGGTAAAATACAGCGTCTATTTTGTATTCATGATCCTACTTCAAGGGATGGTGTTTAATCAAATTCAATTTAGTGGATTAGTATATCCAATGGTGTATATTATAGCTATTATAATGCTTCCTGTGGAAACAACTTTAATTGTTTCAACTCTAATCGCACTCCTTTTAGGACTTGGTGTAGATATGTTTAGTGACACCTTTGGTTTACACACCTCTTCTAGTTTACTAATCGCCTATATTCGTCCTTTTATATTAAAATTAGTTAGACCAAGAGATGGATATGATAGTGTACTTTTACTAAGTATTCATGACATGGGTAAAACATGGTTCTTAACATATACGGCAATCCTAGTTGCCATTCACCATTTATGGTTTTTCATTTTTGAAATTCTCCGTTTTGATTTAATTTTTTCAATTATACTAAAAACAGTATTTAGTACTTTAGTTACCTTATTTATAATTGTCCTATTACAATACTTATTGTATAAACCGACCAAAAAATAATGGAGACCTATAGTAATAGAAAATATACCATCAGTCTGATGTTTATTCTAATTGGACTCGCCTTTTTACTTCGCTTAGCCTATATGCAACTTATTGATTCTCACTGGGTAGAGAGAGCTGCACAAATTTCAGAGCGAAAAGTGGTGACTTATCCAGCAAGAGGAATTGTATATGACCGAAATCACGAGAAATTAATAGCGAACGAAATCCATTATGATTTAATGGTTATACCTAAAAAAGTAAAAGAAATTGATTCATTTGCTTTTGCCAAATTAATTGGAATTCCCATTGAAGAATATACGAAACGAATTTTAAAGGCTAAAGATTACTCTTATAGAAAAGCATCAGAATTCGAAAAACAAATTTCCCCAGATGATTTTGCTAAAATTGGTCCAGAATTATATAAATATAACGGTTTTTTTGAAATAGAAAGAACACTAAGAACCTATCCTAAACATGTCGCTGGACATTTACTAGGGTATATGAATGAAGTAAGCAGAAGAGACATTCAAAGACAGCCCTACTATAAATCAAGAGATTACATTGGTAGAAGTGGTATTGAAAAAGAATATGAAAAAATACTAAGAGGGAAAAGAGGTGTCAAATATTTACTGCAAGATGCCATTGGAATTTCCACTGGAAGCTTTGAAGAAGGTAAGTTTGACACTCTAGCTATTTCAGGTAAAAACATTACACTAGGAATTGATTGGGAACTACAAGCCTATGGTGAAAAACTAATGCAAAATAAATTAGGGAGTGTAGTAGCTATTGAGCCTTCTACGGGTGAAATACTCTCTATGGTTTCAGCACCATCTTTCGACCCAGACTTATTAGTGGGTAGACGTTTAGGAAAAAACTATGGTATTTTACAACGCGACTCATTAAAACCCTTACTAAATAGAGCCACCGGTTCAATTTACCCACCAGGTTCTACATTCAAATTAATTATGGCACTTTCTGCCATGCAAGAAGGTGTGATAACAAAAGAAAGCGGATTTCCATGTACAAAAAGTTTAGTAGGGTGCCATAATCATCCATCAGCTCAATCCGTGAGACAAGCTGTTAAAATGTCTTGTAATCCTTATTTTTATTATGTGGTTAAGCGACTAATACAACAAGGAAAAGAAAAGAGTATTTTTAAAGATGCTGCCATTGGTTTAAATATTTGGGCAGACTATGTAGAAAGCTTTGGCTTAGGTACAACGTCACAAATTGATTTTGGGGGAATGGCTCAAGGGTTAATTCCCAGTAAAAAATACTACGACAGAGTATATGGCGAATTCCGCTGGGCATTTAGTACCATTTTCTCTATCTGTATTGGACAAGGAGAAGTTACTGTAAGTCCATTTGAAATGGCAAATTTAGCCGCTATTATGGCCAATAGGGGCTATTATTATCACCCACATTTTATTAAAGCAATAGATGGTGATACAATACCAAGTAAATACTTAGAAAAAAATTACACTAAAGTAGACCAAATTCATTTTCCTGACGTAATTGAGGGTATGTATGATGTGGTGAATTCTCCAGGAGGAACGGCAAGAAGAGCACGATTAGATAGTATAATTGTTTGTGGAAAAACTGGTACAGCACAAAATCCACATGGTGAAGATCACTCTATTTTTATTGCCTTTGCACCAAAAGATGACCCCAAAATTGCCATTGCAGTATATGTAGAAAATGCAGGATTTGGAGGAACATGGGCCGCACCAATTGCTAGCTTGATGATCGAGCAGTACTTAACGGATTCAATTTCAAACCCAAGAAAAGAAAAACGTATATTAGACGCCAATTTAATTAATTATACAAAACCTAAATAATGAGCCGTGGAAAAAGCATAATAGGAGATGTAGATTGGGGATTAATCCTTATTTACTTAATTTTTGTAAGCTTAGGCTTATCTACAATATATTCTGCTGTATACGAACCTGAACATGCATTTTTATTTGACATGTCCAAAGAATACGGTAAACAATCTATGTGGATTGGGATTTCATTATTCTTAGGGTTTATCATTCTATTATTAGATGGCAGTTTCATTATTAAAAATAGTTATTGGGTATACATAGTCACTATGGTGCTCTTACTACTTGTATTATTTACAAAACCAATTAACGGTGCGCGGTCGTGGTTTGGATTTGGAAGTGTAGGAATACAACCTGCCGAATTTGCAAAAATTGGCGTAAGTTTAGCATTAGCCAGGTATTTAAGTATGAAAAGCTCAATTACCAAAAAGCGTAAGAAAAAAACGAATACCAATGTAACAGTTGCCAATATAATTACCTCTGCTCTAGAATCCATTAAATCCAACACTCCCATTTTAATCATACTTGGTTTGCCCTCTATACTCGTTTTATTACAACCAGATGCGGGAACGTTTATTGTCTTTACCTCTTTCATATTAGTATTGTACAGAGAGGGTTATGCAGGGAATATTTTACTATTTGGAATCGTCTCTGTTTTCATTGCTGTTATCACACTTTTAGTGGCTGACAACACCTTCTTTATACCGTTTACAAAAGTCATGTTAAGTGGAAAGTTTGGAGTCTTTTTAGTTATTTTATTTTTAGGCCTATTGTTCTATTTTGTCATTAAAAAATTGATTCAACCTAGGGAACGAAAAACGTTGTATAAAGCCTTAATAGGAAGTATGATCATATCCATTATATTTATTAATGTCGTGGAATTGGGATACTCTAATATATTACAAAAACACCAAAGAGATAGAATCGATTTGGTATTAGGTAAAATTGAAGATCCAAATGGTAAAGGGTATAATATTAATAGAGCAAAAGCAGCCATTGGTTCTGGCGGGTTTTCAGGAAAAGGGTATAAACAAGCTAAGTTAGCCAGTGCCAATCAAAAACACGTACCGGAACACAGTACAGATTTCATATTTTGTACGTGGTCAGAAGAAAGAGGCTTTATTGGTTCAGCTGGGCTGGTTTTATTATTCATGACCTTATTGATAAAAATAGTACTTATTGCTGAACGCCAAAAATCAAGATTTACTAGAATTTACGCCTATTCTGTAGCAGGTATTTTCTTTTATCACTTTATGATTAACATTGGTATGGCTATCGGCTTAGCGCCTGTTATCGGTATCCCACTCCCCTTTTTTAGTTATGGAGGTTCTGGAATGATGTCCTTTTCAATTTTACTTTTTATTCTAATTAAGTTAGATGCCGAACGTAAAGTAATTTTGCAGTAACTAAAAACGCCACCACTAATTATATATTACGGTGGCGCTTACCAAATCTAACTATCGTAATTAGTTTACTACATATTTTAATATTGTAGTTTCACTATCATTCTTTATAGAAACAAGGTATATGCCTTTTTCAAGCGCATTACTATCATTTATTTTAATTTCACTTTCAGTAGTTGTATTGAATACATTAATTAACTGACCTTGCAAATTATAAATACTAATAGTCGAATTATTTACTAAACCAGAAATAGTAAATACGCCATTGTTTGGATTTGGAAAAACGTAAGCATTTGAAGTTGATTCATTTGTCACAATATCCATAGTTGAAGACACCTCAACTAACCAAAAGTCATAATCACCATAACTACCATCTATTTTATCACCAGATATACCTGAACCTGAAGTACCCAATAGCAATAAATTAGAATTGCTTAATTGAATTACAGAAGTAATTCTATCATAACTATTTCCACCAATTTTTTTTTCTTCCAGCAAATGACCTTCCCTATTTATTGAAAAAAACCATAAATCGTTTCCACCATTTCCATATTCAGAAACATCTCCCGAATTATTACTTTGAGAATCACCAGCTATCAAAATTCGATTACTTGACAACTCTGTGATTGAGTAACCTAAATCAGTCGAACTTCCTCCATAACTTTTATCCCAAAGAATGACTCCATTTGTATCTAATTTGACAAGCCAAACATCATATTGACCATTAGATGGAGAGATTTTATTACCCGAACTATTGGAATCAGAAAATCCACAAACATAAATTTCATTATTACTTATTAGCACATCTTTAGCTACATCAGAAGTTAAACCACCTATTGTTTTATTCCAAATTATATTTCCATTGAAATCTAATTTAACAACCCAAATATCCGAGAACCCATAACAATTAACTGTCTTTTCGTAAGACACATTAGAACTTGAATTCCCTGAAATATAAATAGAACCATTATTCACTACTACTTCATATGCTTCATCAATACTATTGCCACCAACAGTTTTATCCCAAATAATTGTACCATCATTATCAACATAAACAATCCAATAATCTGTAACTCCTCTACAGAATTCGCTTTTATCACTACTTATTGGCGATCCAGAACTACCACATAGCACAAATCCATTGCCGAGTTTAGCAATTGAGTGAAAAAAATCATTCTCAGAACCACCAAACGTTTTTTCCCATAAGACAGTACCCGTGTTACTAATTTTAAATAACCAATAGTCAGAACTACCGTGATTAGGAGCTGTTTTATTTCCATTTACTTCTGAAGAAGAATGTCCTCCACATAAAAAACTACCGTCATTCAAAGGTAAAATAGACGAAAAATAATCATTTTCGGTTCCTCCGATATTTAACTCCCAATTAATTGAATAATCCGGATTAAAATTTACAATCCAGCCATCAGATTCACCATAGTTTGGCGTGGTTTTACTGCCACTAATTTCAGATTTACTAGATCCACAGGCCACAAATGTACCATTTGATAATTGTTGAATTTCTTTAGAATATTCTCTATTATCACCACCAAAAGTTTTTTGGTTAGTAATAAACGTTTGAGAAAATGAAATTGTATTAAGTATTGAAATACTTAAAATAAGTAGTGTTTTTTTCATAGGTATTAAATTATTGTTTATTTATTAAATTCATTTCAAACAGAAATCATGCCAATTAATAGCATGTTTTTTATAATTGAAGCACTTTTATTCATTAGAGATGATTAATAAAATTACATTTGTAAATAAAGAAACAATGAAACCACATTTTTCAATAAGAGTACAACTCTCCATACTCATAGCGTCTGTATTCTTTTGTATCATTTTAGCTAGTCTAATTACTGGGTTTACATTACCCTATTTTGGTATAGACTCTATTGATTTATCAAATCCAAAAACCTATTTAATTAGTGGATTTTATGCTCAATTTATTGGATTTATTGGTGGTTATTTTTTGTATTTAAGACTCACTAAACAGTCCATTTCATCTTCACTCAGTGTTAACAAACCAACCCTTAAATTAGTAGCACTTATTATCTGTGTTCTTATTATCAGTTATCCACTAATGACTTTCTTTGGGTATCTCAATTCATTTTTAAAGGAGGCCATCCCCAACAATCCATTTATTTTGGATGAAATAGAAACGGATAAAAATCAATTAGCTTTATTGACAACAAAAGGAAATTTAATGCTAACTATTAAATTGTTTGTCATTGCCATTTTACCAGCTATTGGAGAGGAATTAATATTCAGAGGTATATTGCTCACAAAAATAAGAGAAGCCTCAAACAGTGAACATTACGGCGTTACTGTAAGTGCTTTGGTCTTTGCAGGTATTCACATGCAACCCACAAAGCTATTACCCATGCTGTTTTTAGGTTTAGTATTAGGATACATTTACACCAGAACAAAAAATATTTTATACCCCATGTTATTTCACTTTTTATTTAATGGGTCAACCATTTTATTGGCACATTTTAACTACCTTTAATCACATGAATAAATCAATCTTCACACTCGCAGTAATAGCCTCAATGGCAATGCTATTGATCATTTTAAATCAACTTAACTTTTTAACCCAATATTCAATTTTTGCACTTATTCCAATAGTTTTAGCCTACTTTCTTGGTCAATTTGGAGAAAAAAGGTTTAAAAAGTAAATAAGCGTTACTTTTTTATAGTTCTGGATTAACCTTAAAACTTTAAAAATGAAACCAATCCTTACCTCTTCAATTATACTATTAATTGGATTGAGCTCATGTGCTCAAAATAGTGATTCAACAGTAGTTGAGACCGTACCCAAATCAACACCTAAGAAAGACAGCATTTCCCACCTCATTATAAATCCAGAAGGTGCAAATTTGGAATCAAGAATACACACACCTAAGAATTTTGTACGACTCACATCACATAAAAACTCATACGCTACTTTTTTAAGACATTTACCATTGAAACCACATGGTTCAGAAGTGATGCTTTATGATGGAAGCTATAAACCCAATTACAATGTGTATGATGCGGTTGTTGATTTAAAAATAGGAAAACGTGATTTGCATCAATGTGCTGATGCCATCATGCGATTGCGAGCAGAATATTTATGGAATAAAAAGAAATATGAAGACATTCACTTCAATTTTACCAATGGTTTTAGAGTAGATTATTCAAAATGGATGCAAGGCTATAGAATAGCAATTAATGGTAATAAAGTCAGTTGGGTTAAACGTACTTCTCC
>Ga0209395_1005250_pt1 | contig 14679 bp, 14 predicted proteins | sample GOMGulsemesocosm_3_FD_184635 | JGI IMG/M metagenome (GOLD analysis project Ga0209395, IMG submission 184635) | Methane-oxidizing microbial communities from mesocosms in the Gulf of Mexico - GOM9D Gulf of Mexico (SPAdes) (version 2) | ecosystem: Environmental > Aquatic > Marine > Cold seeps... | reverse complement strand
TAGATGAAGTGGGTGTTGAAAACAGTAAGAAATTACTGGTACTGAACAAATCAGATCAACTGAGCATTGAGCAACAAAAAGAACTAATGGCAGAGTTTCCTGATGCCATGATCACCTCAGCACGTAACCCACGGGGTACTAGTCAGTATTCATCGGGACACCGCGACCTGTATGACTACATCGTAAAAGTTTCTCAGGAAGAAATGATTGAAGAAGAAGTCATCGTCCCTTACACAGCTAATGGTATCATCGGTGAGATTCGTTCGAAAATGAGTGTTGCTAAAGAAGAGTATGAAAGCGAACACGTGAAGCTCACCGTACGATCAAGCGCTATTGAATTTGCACGGCTAAAGAAAAAGATGTTGAGTATGTAGTCATTACAATTGGATAACAGAAACCCCGCTGTTTTCCTCGTATACTCCGATTTGTGGCTAGGTAATCTTTTAGCGGAGATTACCGAACCGTTGTTAACCTGACAATTGCCACGCAAATTCTTATCAGGTTCTATTTGGGGAAATAGCATGCACCAATCAACATCGCTCGATGTCGATACAGTTCAGCTGCCGGATAACTTCGGCACATTCAAAATACACATTAACTGCCGCAGTTGTGTGACAGCATGATTCAGCCAGCAATTTATTCATATAGCCGTATTTCATCCAAAAGCCAAGAGCGAGGTACTGGTCTAGCTCAACAACAATTAGAAGATGCAAAGCTTGTCGAATTATCAAAAACGTATGGTCTGCCCGTAAGTACTGATAGCTTTATCGACTTAGGTAAATCAGCTTACCATGGGGCACATCTCGCTGAGGGGGGCGCACTGGGTAAAATCATAACATTGATCAACGATGGGGCTATCGCTCCAGGTTCTATGTTAACTATCTTCAACTTGGACAGACTAAGTAGAGCTAAAGTAAATAAGGCTTTAGAGACTTTCCTCAGAATCATCAACAGTGATGTAATGCTTTACGTTGCAACCGAAGACAAGGTTTTGTCAGAGCATAGCCCAAATCTAGTGCCGGATTTGATAATGACCTTACTGACATTTGCTCGGGCTAATGATGAAAGTGTAATGAAATCCAGGCGTACAATTGGTCACGCGTTACGAATGATTGAAGTCCACAATAAAGGTGATCGGTCAGAAGATGGTTATGCTTTTGCTTTGAAATCGGTTGGCAGTGCCCACGCGTTCTATCTCGATGTCTCTGATGGGGTAGTTCGTCCACACAAATATTATTGGCCAGTAGCTAGATTAATCGCGGACATGTTTATCGCTGGTAAAAGTGTTGGTGAAGTGAAAGCTGTCCTAGATAATCAATTCACTCCGCCGAACCCAGAAACAATTACATGGCAGAACATGATACTCAGCCGTTTTCACAATAATGATGCTCTGACAGGTAGCCGAACAGTAAATATTCAAGGTGCTGTTCACGTGCTCGATGACTACTACCCAAGGCTACTTAACGACGAGGAATTAACGCTACTGAAGTCTGTACGCTCGTCACGTTCAACTCATAGCGCACCATCGGGCAAAGTAAACTTAATTACAGGAATGGGCATCGCTCGCTGCCATTCATGCGGGGGCAGCTTAGGCTCTCAGAGCAGGGGGAACAATTCAATGTCCGTGTACTGCATTCGTTCTAGCAAGCGTTTAACCGACTGTAAAGGCTTCTCAGTAAAGTGCGAATATGTTGAACAGGCACTACTTAACTTGGTGCCTGATGCGATCAATGCTGCTGCTCGACCTAAGCCAGTGTTGCAGGACTTGTCATTATTGACAGCAAAGTTATCCGAACATGATTTGAAACTCGAGCGAATGGCTGAGATGGCAATGGATGCCGGCCTACCTGATGCGTTAGTCGCCAAGATGCGGGAGTTACAAATTGACCGTGATGATTTAGCCACGCAAATTGAATCAATACAAAGGGCAGCACCGGTCGATGTTGATGCAGTGGCGGCAGGGTGGCTTCAGGTAGATGGCACTTTGCCAAGTATTGAGGACTCAGAAACTAGAACAAGGATTAAAGAACTGGTTAAGTTATCACTCGATAAAATTATGGTTCAGAGGTTAGACGGTTACAGTTCATATCGTTTCTATTTCATATTGAAGAACGGCAACACCAGAACAATCGATTGTATTAAAGGGGAGTTGTTTGACATGCGAACAGATGGAGTGCCGCCCCTTGAGATCACTGGCATGAGTTCAGGGTCACATGCTAGGTACGATAAACTCAAAGCCATCTACAAACGAATGATTGAAGAAGAGAACAATGTCATACCTTTAAAGAATTAGCCAAATAAAATGGGCTAAGGTGGCGTGCGCATAGATAGGAGAATACGCCTATTCTTTAAGTAAATAGTGAAGTAAATGTATCACTAATAAGAGCCCCCATATTGTGTCCTCTATCGGCTTCTACCTTAGAGTATATGCTTTTAGAGGACACCATTGTAGCCCCTTTTTTATATGGGGTTTAGCCCCTTGTAAATGTATTCGATCGATTAATGATCAAACAGTCAATAATGATGGAATAGTGGTGTACTCTATAGTGAGGCTGAGTATAATCCTGGCTAAGAGTTAAGTGACACCTACTCTGGGTAAGGTCATAGCCATCAAGGCTTGTACGCCAATTTATGACGACCAATCCCATCATTTTCCTATGTATAGGTTATCTGATTAACGTCCAATTAAGTACCAAAAATTTGCAATTTACAGACATAAACTTAACTTGGGTAAGAGAATAAAAATAATGACCACACAAATAATCGAAATAGCACGCTACAGCCATTCAGGTGACAACTTCACCCGTCCTGAACTAGTAACCTTTGAAGATATGGTTCGGGCCTGTGAGCACCCGATACTAACCAAGAGCAAGTTCGATGCAACGCTGTGGTCATTCGCTGAATACAAACGTGATAGTGATGGCAGAGCCTTAGCCCGTGGTAAAGGTAATGTTGAGGCCGCAACGGCAGTGGCACTTGATATTGATGGTGGCATAACTGGCCTAGATGAACTACGCGAAAAGTTATCATGGTTTAAAGATAATGGCGTCAAGTTGATCATTCACACCTCGCACTCTCACGACTCTGCAAATGGCGTGTTTAAATACCGTGTGATAGTGCCAGTAACCCATGCTATTGCTGAATATCTCCACCTTGAATTGTGGCTTGCGATCAACGAACTTGTCGGTGGCATTAACGATCAAGCGACCAAAGATATTTCTCGCATGTATTATGTTCCTGCCAAGAATGCGGCACGACCTGACGATTATTATTTTGAAGTTTGGGGCGGTTCGCCATTACCAACACAAGGCCGTGACTCGCTAATTCGCGATGCGCACGAAGCGTTTATGAATCAATCGGTGAAGCGTGAAGAAGAGAAAGCCGCAAGACTCGCTCGCCGTCCAACTAACATGACCGAAGAACTTAAAGAGTTAGAACTCGCGTTAACATTCATTGATGCCGTTACTCCAAAGTACAACGAGTGGTGTACTGTAGTCTTCGCGATACATGATGCAACTGGTGGCAGTGACGAGGGACTCGTTATAGCAGAAAATTGGCATGAGGCTCGTTGTGGTACAGAGGGCGGGGCAAGTCACACAGCCGAAGAATTAGTTAACACTTGGAGGCGTGCCGACAGCGGCAATCGTGACCGCTTAATCAGTAGCGCAACCATTTATCACTTGGCTCGCAAGAACGGTTACGTGGCGCTAATCGAACGACTAATAAAAGAGTACCCGAACTACGTTGACCTCGCTAACGTGTCATTCGATAAATTCCCTAAGCACATGGAGAAAGTCGCTGCGGCTGGCATGGACGATGCTGAGAAAGAAAAAGTGTTGGGGCATGTGGCGCTTGCTGGAATATGTAAATTTTCTAAAGAGATATATCCTGGAGGCCTAGACGTTCTAGGCTTCTTAACAATGTTAGACCTTGCGGGGATGCCTGTATCATATTCTGACCAAGCTCACTCTTGGTTAGAAAAGTTTACTAATGAAATGAGCATTGATGCCCGCTCACTTGTTACGTTCAGCCCGTCAGCCGTGGAGAAGTACAACATCGAACGCGTTGATGAGCTTAGCTTCATTGACGTTGCCGCAAATAGCAATGGTGTTTACATCGTTAAAGCCCCAATGAGAACGGGCAAGACTCAGCTGTTTGCTAAGCCATTAGCCGAAGCAGTCAAAGAAAGCGGCGGTATGGTGTTGGCCACTAGCCACCGCATAGGACTGACTGGCACATTAGCCACCAACTTAGGTTTGGCGTACTACAAAGATAAAGAAGTTATAGCTAACCCCGAGCTCATATTAGCTCAAGGCTTGGCTGTGACTGTTAACTCAATCGCTAGATGGGAGAAAGAACTTGAGGGCAAAGGCATTGGCCTCTTCATCATTGACGAAATAACCTCGGTGTTAAGTGCTATTGCTGGCAAGACAATGGACAAGGGCAGCGAAGCGATAACAGGCAGAGCTAATGTTCTAGCTGCCCTAAAACGCTTGTTCCGTAGAGCCAAAATCATTGTGTGTCTTGATGCAAACTTATCAGACAACGACCTACAAACATTAGAGGGCGCGGGGCTTATTGGGGACGCTAACAACCGCCCAGTGTTTGTATGGGAAAAGCCTTACACTGAAACCGGTGTTGTCATTGAGTTGGCAAAGAACGAATTACTGGTAACGCATAGCATTCTTGAATCAGCGAAGAAAGCTGCGTTGGGCGATAAGTCTGCACGGGTGGTAGTCATGACCGATTCCGTGTCCTATGCGGACGACCTTGAAAGCAAGTTAGTAAAGCGAGGTGTCCTACCAGAGCGCATCCTTAAAATCAGTGGTGACACTTCAAACGGTGACGAGCAAATGTCGTTCATGTCGAACCCCGATGCGACAGTGGCCAGTGACAAGTTTGATGCGTTCATAATGACCCCAAGTGTTGACGCGGGTGTAAGTATCGAGGCACGGGATGCCCCAACACAAAAACAAATTGATGCTAAAGAAAAAGGTGACATTAACCCTGATCACTATCTTGTGTCATTCGCCGTTTTCCGTGGCGCAATACCTGCTACAAGTTGTGTTCAGCAGTTAGGTCGTGTTCGCTATGCTCAGCACATAATGGTTGCGGCAACCCGTAACGTGAATAGCGTGTCCATTGACAGCCAAGACAAACTTGATTCATTAAGAGCGACTAATGCCGAAGCAGGTCACAGCAGAAACAGTGGCAATTGGTTGGACAAATTTGTGTTTGATCGCTTATCTCTTGCGGAGAAAGGCACGCACTTCCAACGCTCACGACTTGCATACATCCTAGAGACTCAGGGCTTTTGCGTAGGTTCGGCAGATGGCACTATGGTTGATGGTGAAGAACAACGATTACGTGCTGAGTCAAAAGAGGCGAAGGGTAAGCGTTTCGAGGAGGCTGTTGAGGCGACAATGGCTGCGACCAAATGGACCCGTGAAATTTATGAAAATGCGCGTATAAATTGCGGGGGGCGATGGGGTGAACTTAAAGCCGAGGCTCGCCGTTTTTGGGTTAGCGAAGCCTTTGGCATTGACCCAGTGTCGGACGACTTAACAGTTGAACACGTTGAGTTTTGGATGAAAGAGGGCATGTCACCCATTGCCCGTTTTGAACTAGCTTTTGGTGGTAGAAGAGAAGAGGATTTCCATGACGATAGCGTTGAGTACGGTACGAGCCGCCGCTTTGAAGCACTGACACAAGAATGGTCACAAAAGCTAATGAATAGGCTGCCTTTAGAATTCAACACTGGCAACGGGTACATTCACGCTCAATTGCCACAGGTTCGGAGCATGATGGACTTAGCATGGTCTAACCGTTTTGTGTTAGCACATCTTGGTCTCGTCCCTGCTCGCTGGATGGCTGCAAAGGTGAAGAAGCCGACTGACCGCATCATGTCGTCAGTTGTTTACATACTTAATGCGGTTGGCATTGAAGCTCAGAAAGTTAAGATACAAGCGACTAAGCTCCGTGAAGCCGTGCTTAAAGTTTCAGAATCACATTCCTACTCAAAAGTCTTTGCGCATAGCTCCCCAACAATTACCGAAGCAGTCGAAGCTATTGCTGGTTCGCCAGATGCTAAAGGTCGTGTGGCGGCATACACCATCAACAAGGACAGATTACGCATGATAAAAGAGGCTAGTCATAGACGTTTTGCCATACGTGAAGCCAAGAAGCTTGACGCTATGCAGAAAGAGGCTACAACTCGCGGAATTACTGTTGATGAATTGAGTCAACAAAACGCAGACCGTGAGTTCGATACCATGATACTTAAAGAAAAATTCGAGCAGATGGAGCAAGTGCCGTTATCAGTAAAGGCTAAAGCACTAAAGTGCGGTTCAATTTTGGATAATGCAGACCTAGCAATTCATAGCAAATAACATAGTGTCCTCTATAGGCTTATACCTTAGAGTATATGCTTTTAGAGGACACCATTGTAGCCCCTTGTTTATATGGTCTTTAGCGGATTTACTAGCTATTCCCCCAACTTCTCATAATGGCGGTGAATGTTACACGGCATTTGCATTTGCTTTAACATCTTCTGAAATTCATCACCGTAATCTGAAAGTAAAAAATTGTGGAAGTGCTCACCAAATTGACCGCCTTTAAACGCACCAGAACCAGCGGCTCATAGTGCCAAGAGGTATCCACTAGTAGCACATACTCGAGGGATAAATGTCATTACTGGATACCAAAAGTAGCACTATTAATGACGGTTATAAGCACTACTGCTGTTTTAGATTTGGGCGTCATTTGCTATATCGAGAGTACGATCCTTGATGTAAGATGCGCGCCATCTTTATCAAACTCAGCAAATGATGACACCTATATGCAACTAACAGACAACCCTTACGACAAGTACGAAGAAACCATAATGCAGCTAGCTGATCAACTAACCCCAATATTAATCGGTTGGAGGTTAAAGGGTATAGAGACACCTAAGCCACCTATGGGGATCAGTGTTGCTTACTGTTGCTTAAAGGGATTGGTGTGTGACAAGTGCATGGAGCAGATACCGGATGTTCTGTCTTTAGCCACCAAAGCTTCGGTGACTGCCTTAGCGGCCTTATGGACTATTAATGGTGTGGACGAGGAATTAGCCTCTACCTTTACCTTTATTATTTGTATGCAGGTTCATCGGGAATACAGACGACTCGACCCTATGTATTTGACCCGTTCGGCGAGAGCCCCATCGCTTATGATAGCAGCACTTAAGGGCACTGAACTTGCTGACTCTTTTGAGATTAATGTGCGCGATTATCTGATAGATTTGTTCGAGGGTAACATTGAAAGATTCGAGGGAAAAATTGACCACGACATGACGGTGTAATTGAATTTGTGGGTCTTTACGGATTAAATCAGCCGTAGACCTTATTTAGTGTCGTAATGTCAGCTATCTGTGATGACAAACGTACCCACTGAACCCATTAAATATTTAATAAGGCCAGCCTCTAACATCCCAATGGGATGACCTCTAGCCACTAGAACCTGCGCATCGACCAAATGTATGCAGCGATTGATCAAGGCATCGGCTACATCAACAATTAATTACGTAATATCGACAGCGAAAGGGAGTTCGTTAAGGTGCAACCAATGTTTACTGAAATGATGCCAGAGGGTGCAGAACTGCCAGAGTTAGTTAAAGCTAAGTCTCGACTCATTAACAACAGTATTCTTCAATCCTTAGTTCAATAATAGTATCAACTATCGCCCTTACTTCTAAGAAGATAGGGTTTTAGTTGATACTTTGGGTTAGGTCAAGAAGTACCACTAAGGAGACACTTTCCTTGAACACAACCCATCGCTTATAAAGTTCACTTAGATACGTTAGCTGACATTAGCGTTGGTTTACCTAGCAACAAATATTCCGACAAAACAAACATAAATATAGGTGGGGATTGATGACGAATTGATGTTTTTTACACATCAAACTTTATTGTTATTTTCGTTCCTTTATCAACGACTGACTCAACATCAATACTGCCGCCATGTTCTTCGATAATACCAAAAGAAATAGCCATTCCTAATCCCGTACCACTACCTACACCTTTAGTTGTATAGAATGGTTCAAAAATATGATTAATGGTTTGCTCTGTCATACCGCAGCCACCCCAATCCTAAGTAGGGTTTTATTAAGTCTACTTAGGGTTCATCCCCACTTAGTATTAATACATGTCCCTCTTTGTACTTATCAATCAAAGATTTAGAATTCTGTCTTATTGCGTCAATTTTCTTTTGTGAAAGAAAAGTTTGATCGTCATATTTTAGTGACCATTCAAAAAAACTAAACATGACAGGGATAAGATCAATTCCTTTTTGAGTTAATGAGTAGATATAGAACTTTCTATTATTACTATCCTTTGTTTTATCAATCAAGCCAAATCCTTCTAGCTTTTGCAGCCGATCAGCGAGGATATTTGTTGATATTTTTTCTGAGGATTGTAAAAAAGCGTTATAGCTTTTTTTACCTCGAAACATTAAGTCACGCAGTATTAGGAACGTCCATTTATCGGCGAGTATTTCGGCTGAGTAACGTATTGGACAGCCATTCCATTTAGATTTTTCAAGTTTCATTCAGCAAGATTAACCCCATAGCTTGCATTTTGCAATCTGTTGAGTTAATCTTTTTATAGCTTGCAAAATGCAAGTCATATTCAATATGAACGAGGTAATAATTGATGAAGTCTTTGTATTTACGTATATCCATAATTTTTTTAGGCATTTTAGTAACAGGATGTAGCAGCGTAGACAGTAAAAAGTATTTAGTCAGTATTTATAAACTCGAAAATGCGGTAGAAAGTTCGAAAGCGTACGTCAAGGCAACTAGCGCTATTTTGAAAAAAAATGATGGGGCTTACTTAAAAACGCCCATTATTATTGAAAAAAACTTACCAAATACAGCCCAACCTTCTTTCACTCAGAAGGCGATCGGTGATGTTATTTTTATTGCTGAATTCAAAAACAGAAACAGTTTAGAGGCTTTTATTAAAAATGCTGATGTTGTTAAACAAATGGATGTGCTTAAGAGTGCGGCCACAGAAGAGACTGTTTTTATAGGAAAAGATTTTAATCCTATGGGAATGATGTCAGATACCGTTCCTTTGAAAGAGTTTGAATCACGAGACAAACCTGCCTTTTTAATGATTAATGATATCTCCATGAATAGTTTTCTAAATCCTATGACTCCATACAGGATAATGAAATACATGGATGCAAATTTCCCAATGTTGGAAAAGGCTAAAGTGAGATTTATTAGGCCACTGGAAAAAGTCGAAAATTTACGTGGCAAGTATAGCTTTGACGTTTTAAACCTTAGCGAATGGCCAAGTGAAGAAGTATTTAATGATTTTCATATCAAGCCAATATTCATAAAGTTAGCCCAAGATACAAGGAATAAAGCCTTTAATAGGTTTACCGAGTCTAAAGCTCAACCACTCCTGATAAACGACTTATAAATCCCAATTTAATTAGAGACGATAGAGAGAATCCAAAATAATGAAAATGATAAACAATACTATTTTAATCACAGGAGGCAGTACTGGGCTTGGGTTATCAATGGCTGAAGAGCTTATTGAGAAAAGTAACACTGTTATTGTTTGTGGCAGAAGTAATGAAAAATTGGATGCTGCCAAGCTAAGTCTGCCAACGTTAATTACCTATCAATGTGATATATCAAATGAGCAATCTATCGATGACTTGATAGCCAAAGTTAAAGAAAACCACCCTGCATTAAATGTTTTAATAAATAATGCGGGAGTTATGCATTTACACGATATTGTAAATGACTCATTGCCTCTAAAGTTGCAAGAAAAGGAAATAATGACGAATTTTTATGGTGTGATTGCTTTATGTAATAAACTGATCCCATTGTTAAAAAACCATGAAAACGCAGCTATATTAAACATTACTTCTGGTTTGGCATATATGCCTTTTATGGCATCTCCAATATATGCAGCAACAAAAGCCGCGGTACATTCATATAGTCAAAGTATCCGGCAATCATTAAATAAAACATCAATTGAAGTCTATGAAGCATTACCGCCAATGATTGATACCGAAATGAGTAAACATATTGAAATGCCTGGAATGAAAAAAATATCTAGCAAGGCACTTTCTAAGATTATTATCAAAGGTATGAACAATGGAAAAAAGGAGATACGCCCTGGTATGTCGGCAATGATGATTCGTATGTACAAACTCTTTCCATGGATGGTAAATACGATGATGGCGAAAATGTCCCCCAAAATACTACTTAATTTGCCAAAGTACGATGAGCAAGTAGATTTAACCAAATAATAATTTCACGTTGAGGAATCGCACTTTCATCGTTGCATTTATGCAACAAAGCGGTGCGAACTTCCTTATTATTTTTAACAAATAAGTTTTGTAAGCTTTAGAGTACACACGTCAAAACAAAGGAGGAAATTAATAATGGCGATCAACTTGGACAATATTTTTGCAAAAAAAACAGATTACTTATTACTTCGTGAAAAGAAATCAGAGGTGATTGCGGGCAATATTGCCAATGTTGATACGCCAGGGTACAAGGCTGTAGAGGTGGATTTCACGTCACTATTAAAAAAAGCCCAACAAGCTCATTCAACGACGATAACAACGACACATGAATCGCATATCATTCCGAAAAATATCTTTGACAGCATATCTTATAAAGTCCCCTTGCAACCAGATACAGGAGATGGAAATACGGTTGACGTAACAAGAGAGCGCAACCTATTTCTCAAGAATTCACTCGAATATCAGTATGGCCTGAGAAGTATCGATGGCACCATCAAAGGTATCAGAAAAGCGATTAATGGTGGAAAATCGTAAGTACTCGTCCTGTTTTATTAATTCACCTTTATCGTGTAGCTAAATAATGGAATAAAAATGAAAAAATATATAATTACGTTACTCATAATGAGTGCCCTACAGCTAGTCGGTTGTCAGAATACCTCTCCCCGGAAAGAAACAGGAATCAAAGCAACTTTAAAAGAATCAATAGATACCTATTTAACAACGAACATAAGCGCTGAATCAGCAGGTGTTGCCGTTTTAATCACACAAGATCAACAAGTACTTTACTCATCACAAAGCGGGATGGCCAATACTCATAGCCAGCAAGCGATCACTCATGATACAGGTTTTCGTATAGGCTCTATTAGTAAACCTTTTACTGCCTTAGCCGTAATGCAACTATATGAACAAGGCTTACTCACGCTGGATGATGCACTGCTCGATTATATACCTGAGCTACCTACTTCATGGCATGCAATTACTTTACATCACTTATTAACACACCAATCCGGTATCCCTGATTTTGGTAATGACATGAACATAGTGGATGACTGGCCAGATGGTGTAACCAATACTGATATTGTTAATTTTTTCGAAAAGAATGGCACACTGGAATTTGAACCGGGTAGTTATGGTGATTACAGCAATACAGGTTATGTTTTATTAGCAGAAATTATCAGCCGTATCAGTGGTCTACGATTTAGTGATTACATGCAGCAGCACATTTTTTCCCCGCTTAATATGCAACATTCTTATATCGCTGATGAATACTCTACAGCATTAGATAATCACGCACTTAATTTTGCTGAATTCACAACTGTTTTTGGTAATGATTTTTATATCTCAGGTTCGAGTGGCATCATCAGTTCAATTAACGATATGAATAAGTTTATGGAGGCTTTTTTACGCGGTGATATTGTATCGCTTCAAACGATTGAACTCATGCGTCAAAACCATACAAAAGATTGGCCAAGCCCAAGTGACTACGGATATGGATTTTATGTCGATCCTGAAGAAATAAGAGATTCGCTTGCTCACGCGGGCGGTAATGATAGTTTTCGATCATTAATGATAATGAATCGTGATACAAATGCTCAACTCATCATTTTAGGTAACGAAGGGCATCAGACCATTGACTATAACTATATCATTGAACTAGTCGGTGCTTTTGGTCCTCAGCCAGAGTAAGTAACCAATAGAGCGAAAGCAAAAAATTAGCATTAATTTTGAGCCTACTACTAGCCAAAGCATAGTGAAAGATCTAGTAAGTTGTTTTTTTGCTAGCCAATAAAATACGGAGTATTAGAGGAAATTTATGATTCATTTAGTATGCGGGCCAATAGGCGCAGGTAAAACAACTTATGCGAGAGCACTTTCAGAAAAGGAAGGAGCAATATGTTTTTCAGAGGATGAATGGTTATCAAAGCTATTTGTTCCTGACGCACCCGAAGGGTTACTCAGTGAGTCTATGCAAGTCGTTGGTGCTTGGGCTAGTGAAAAATATCAACGTTGTAGAGGACAAATTTGGATTATTTCTCAACAGCTATTAAGTCAAAATATAAGTATCGTTTTAGATGGTGCTGCGGCTAACAAAGAGCAACGAGACGTTATACGTAAAAAAGCATTCGAACATAATGTAGAGTTTCAACTTCATTATGTAACCTCCGATTCCGAAACAAGAGAAAACCGTGTATTCAAGAGAAATAAAGAACAAGGAGATACTTTCTCTTTAGAAGTAACTCCAGATATGTTTTCACACACAGAAAGTTTCTTTGTTCCCCCTCAAGAAGAAGAATTGGACGGAATAATAACAGTTAAAACGTAAGGAATTATTCTTATAGGTTTTAATAGGGACAAAAATAGTTGGTTTTGCTCCTTAGTTGTTTACTTTTACCAACTATTTTTAGCCCATTAAGGGGCGTTTCATTAAGGAGAGTTCAATGAGTATAAGTGGCGAGTGCTTCTGCGGTGAAGTTAAATATAAATTGAATGGCGTGCTACGGGATGCTCGTTCTTGTCATTGCTCTAGATGTCGTAAGGCATTCAGTTCCCAAGCTTCTGCTTATGCTCTGATTGATACAGATAAATTTGAATGGGTATCTGGCGAACAACAGCTTACTTCTTATATAGGTAAACATGGTTTTGGTCTTCAATTTTGTAGTCAATGCGGCTCAACTATATGTGGTGTATTTAATGGCACTGTTCACGGTGTTACGCTAGGTTGTGTCAATGGAGATCCTAAAGTTGAACTTGGCAGACATATATTCGTAGGTTCTAAAGCCCATTGGGAAACTATTTCTGATGATGTTCCTCAATATCATGAAAATGTGCCACAAAACGAATAAGGTGCTAAAGCAGGAAAAATAACATTTCTGCATAGCTTATTTTAGCCTACAACCATTCGCCTTTTAGTAAAACGTTAGCGTCATAAAAACTAATCCTAATTCAGTTTTAGCCTGCTATTTCTAACGTCTAGGATGTTTACCAGCCTTTAGGAGGAGTTACCAATTCTATTTTAAGCCTCTATGACGGCTTTGGTGGCTTAGCTCTCTGTCAGGGACAGGATAGAGAACAGGATAAGTATCTATTGGTGCTAACGTCTGGTTTCGTATCTCTGGACTTCCCAGATTTCATTCAAAGTTAGGTGTGCTATCGATACATGATCTGACGTTATGAGATTAGAGCTTTTAGAAGCTAACTGTATTGTGTTAACAACCTGATGTTATATATTCAATAGTCTGGGATGCCCGTGCGTTAATAGCCCTGTTGTAAATCAAATAACAACTTGTAGCTACTATGGGAACTTGATTAACGTTTGCTCCTGATGTCTAAGTAAAAGACGTCATAGTGAGATAAAACATACTATCTCCAGCATTTGTTGACCATATCCATTACGTTGCAAAGCTATTGCTCATGGCATTTGAAATACCATTAGTACGTGAGCCACTTGGGTATCCGTATCTCGTTTCAATGTCCGGGGTGCCATCACCGTTCAAATCATTCCCAAGTACAGAGTTATTGAGGTTTTGTATAACGGACTTCGTATAAACTAACTGCCCCGATGCCTTGACTGCACCACTCACAGATTTCAATACTGCAATATTAGCGTCACTGCTCACATTAATAAATTTTGATGCCGCTGTAGCGTCTAAAACACCCAAAATCACAAAAACTACGGCTAACTCAATTAATGTATGAACTTGCCAAGATACGAATATTCATCACATATTTTTTACCCTAGTAAAAATAGAACGGTGCATTAAATATTATCTTTCATTTTAAAACAATAAGTCTAATGCTTAGCCTGTTTTCCATAACATGAAGACAAAGAGAAGAATCACCTATTCTTTTCATATATTTTGACTCTCCGCTGTTGGCACTGAATGGCCGGATAAACGTTTCTTAGGTCAGCTATTGGCTAGCTGAAGAACTCTCTGATGATCACAGGCTTAATGTTAACAAAGATACGAAAGCGGACGTTCTTCCATAGATAAAAATATGGGTGTTTTGATGATGACTTCTGTCGATAAGTCTTAAGCCTGAATGTGAACTAATCCACCATAGCGGCTTTAAACCAAAACGACTCCTATTAGCCACCTTATTTAGTTTACACAATTCAATATATTTAAACTGGAAATATTTCATCATTAGTTGGTACACATTGTAAAAGTTGATTCTTTATCCAACCTATAAATTGCTTTTCTAAATCATTATCAGATGTGCTTTCTTGACCAAGTAATATGTAACTGTTTCCCGATAAGACAAAGCCAAATGGCGCAATTAAATTCCCTCTTTTAAGGTCATCAACAACCAGCGGATAAGAGCCAATAGCAGCCCCTAGTCCATCAACGGCAGCTTGAAAGCAAAAATAGAAGT
>Ga0209395_1005246_pt1 | contig 14689 bp, 13 predicted proteins | sample GOMGulsemesocosm_3_FD_184635 | JGI IMG/M metagenome (GOLD analysis project Ga0209395, IMG submission 184635) | Methane-oxidizing microbial communities from mesocosms in the Gulf of Mexico - GOM9D Gulf of Mexico (SPAdes) (version 2) | ecosystem: Environmental > Aquatic > Marine > Cold seeps... | reverse complement strand
GGCTGTTGCAATAGTCGGCTTTTAAGTTCATCTAACATTTGTTGATTTGGAAAAGCCGCATCAACATTCTGGCTAGGTAAACTTATCAAAGGAAGTAATAAAACCCAGCTTAACCAAGGTTTTGGAAACTTAAATTGTTTATCCAATAAGCCAAACATTAACAAAGATAAAATAATCAATAGAAAAACTCTTAAGAAATTTAACAACATAGTTACTTTAGGTGATAAATACCAAAATGAGATTTGTTGTTGACTATCAACCGAACCATTCCAGGATAAATACACTTTTGTCCATTCCCACTGAGGGATTCCAGGGCCCGTTTGAATATTTGCATCAGGATCAATACGCTCAAATAGCTGTTTCTTTGGTTTACTTACTCTTCGAGCATCTCCATAAGAAGAGGGACTGGCTAATTTTCTTAATTTAGAGACAGGTCTACTACTTAAACTTTCTGCTTGATTCTGCTGCATATCAAACTCTCCAGAAATTTCATCATACTGCGTTGCAGATATAGACAACCATTGCTTTTCTAATTGTGGATACAGTCCAACTCTAACTTGCGACACCATAAAAGGAATAGCAATTAGTACCAAGCTAGCCCAACATGCATTTCTATACCATTTAACAGTTTTCTGAAACTTACCTTCGGGTAAAACTCTTATTAAGGCAATAGTGGCTAAAATATTTAACCAGATAAAATGAGGGGACTGAGATTCATGCCATAATAAACTCAAACTAATTAAAGCAAAAATACCCCAATACATATTCCATAATCGACTGATAGCCAGTGAAGCAATTAATACTAAAAACAGATCAAGTAATGTCCAGCGTGAAACCCAACTATTAGGTACATTATCTACCCCTGTTGCCATTATTAGTCTCCAGCCTGGTGGTATATTTAATTCAGTCTTTACTTGCTGAAACTCTTGTTCCCAACCTACCGCACTGATTTGACTAATATCAGTAATAATTCGACTATCTGCTTGTAGGTTAACATTGCCTTTTCTAACTTCTACGCCCTTTTTATGAGTCTCAACCGAAGTAGTGATCAATTGATTTTGACCATTCAGTTTAACTTGCCCAAGTTGTGTTTCTGGAAGTGTATTTAAGCGCCAGCCTTTGCTCATCTTTCCACTAATACTATCGACCACTGTATAAGCTTTACCATCAAAATCTAACCATAATTGACGCTTTAACTTTAATTGATTAGGTTCAGGGTCTGGGTTACCACGGCTAATAACTTTAAAACCCATTGACTCACCCTGCTTGATTAAATAAGTTGGTAATGTCTTCCACTTGTTAGGAATATTGGTTTGACTAGGGTCTATGGCTTTTAAATTTTCTACTTCAACCACGCGTTGAAAAGGTTGGGCATTAAAAGACCACACTTCTGTTTCAGGCCATTGCTTATTATCAATATTTAACGTTACTTCCGTTAAAGGCTCAGGATGGCGAGCATTTAACTCTATATGCCATCGACCTGGGCGTACTTGCAATAATAAATCACCATTAGGTTCAATTTTGGCGGGTAAAGAACTTTTTAAAGAAATGGGAATAAATTCAGTCAGTAAAGCATGGGGCAATATAACTTCTCGCTGATCACCTGATACCTCTAGCTCAAGTACAGTTTTAAGCTGTAACGGCACATTGTCATCAATATTTCTAAACACTTGTAGCTCTAACTTATTTTCTATGCTTTTAGGCTTTTTTACCCCTGTATCACTTTTTTTAAGCCAAACCTTATTCCGCTTTATTATTGGATAAGTAATTTCTTTATTATTAATTTTTAAATTTAATATCCCTGTTTCTTCTGGAATTACTAAATTTTCGGGCATTCTATCCCAGAAAAAATCACCTTTAATCGAGTATGATCCAGCAGTTAACTTAATACTCGGTTTACCTTGTTTACTTATAATCAAGGCAGTTTTATTGTTGATCGTTACATTTTGAGGCCAGTAGTCTTTATCCCCAGGTAAAGTAATCCAGCTTTCTGTATAGACTTTCCAATGACTAGTAAACTGCGCCTGATTAGGTTTTAAATCTAAATTGAGTTGGCCAGGCCAAAGACACTGTTTTTGTTTAAAGTTCTGATAGAAAAAAGGACATTGAGAAGATGTCTCATTTTGTAATACCCATTCAATCCATGGCTTAAGTGGCTCAGGTACATCATGCTTTGAAAGGGATGCAGATTGTAGGCTAGAAAGTGGTAAAACAAGGATACAGAATAAGATAAAACGAAACATAATCAATTCCTGAATAGTGACTTTTATTCGATTTTAGCCTGTTAATATAGCAACCGTAAATAATAACTTGACATAGTCTCTTACAAGCCTTAAAAATAAGCTTTTAATACTAGTTTATTTTAACTGGTCACGCCTGCGCATATTTTAAAGAGGGGAAATAAATGTCTCTATTAGACACGATAAAAAGCTTATTTTTTGGGGATAAACCTGAAAACACATCAGTAACAGAAAAAGTTGAAGATGTGGTTGAGGAAATAAAAGAAACCGTTGAAGAGGTTGTCGAAGATATAAAAGAAAAAGCTGAGGAAGTCGTTGAAGATATAAAAGAGACTGTTGAAGAAGTTGTTGAAGCAGTAGAAGAAAAAATTGAAGAAGTTACTTCTGCAATTGTCGGATCTACACCAGCTTCATCAGCAACAGGAATTAAAATACCTGAAGATTCAACTTTAAAACGCCATTTTATCTCGGCTTTAATCGTTGAAATTGAAGCCGATATGCCAGCTCGTCCTACTGACTCTGCTTTAAAGCGTCATTACGATGCAGCTGTTCAAGCTAAATTAGACGAATTAATAGGCTAGTTCAAGACTACTCCTAAAGTAGAGACAAGGCATGCCTTGTCTCTACAGCCCCGAGCGGTAATGCTGCTAGAGCTTTATGAGACGATGAATTACAACTCATCCAACAATCGTTTATAAATCCCACCAAAACTACCATTACTCATTAATACAAAGTGGGCCTTTTCCTTGGCTTGTATTTTTAGCTTATCAATAATGGCATCTAAAGTTGTGCATATCTCAATATTTTTAGCGTATTTTTTTAACTCAGATAAATCCCAATCTAAATTTTCAGGCTGATAAATAAGAGCTATATCTGCTTTAGCTAAAGACTCCGCTAATGATTGAGTGTGAACCCCCATCCGCATAGTATTAGATCGTGGTTCGACTATCGCCACAATTTTTTCATCTACAACTTGTTTTCTTAAACCATCTAAAGTGGTTTGTATTGCTGTTGGATGATGAGCAAAATCATCATAAATAGTAACGTCTTTAATATTGGCAATGACTTCCATTCTGCGTTTAACATTTTTAAACTGCTTTAATGCTTTAATAGCATCGGCTGGTAATATGCCAATATGTTTTGCTGCAACAATAGCTGACATTGCATTGTAAACATTATGTTCACCCGTTAATGCCCAATCAACAATACCCTGTTCTGTTCCTTCAAAAAACACTTTAAATTCACTTCCTTCAGCTGTAATTAATTCTGCCTGCCATTGTCCTTCAGCATTAATTACTGTTTTTGCTACAGCTGTCCAACAGCCCATTTCTAGTACATCAGTAATATTATTTTCACATTCTGGACTGATAATTAAACCATCCCCCGGAATAGTTCTAACTAAATGATGAAATTGTTTTTTGATAGCATCCAAATCATCAAAAATATCGGCATGGTCAAATTCTAAATTATTTAAAATAGCTGTTCTAGGACGGTAATGAACAAACTTTGAACGTTTATCAAAGAAAGCTGAGTCATATTCATCCGCTTCAATAACAAAAAAGTCTGATTCACCTAGTCTTGCAGAAATTCCAAAATTTAAGGGAATTCCACCAATTAAAAATCCAGGTTTAAAGCCTTGGTATTCTAGAATCCAAGCAAGCATACTGCTTGTTGTGGTTTTTCCATGAGTACCTGCTACTCCTAAAACCCATTTATCTTGCAACACATGTTCAGATAACCATTGCGGCCCAGATATATACTTAAGCCCTCGGTTTAATACAGCTTCAACTTCCACATTGCCTCGCGACATGGCATTACCAATAACGACCAAGTCAGGCTTACAATCTAAATTTTCAGCTTTATAGCCATTCATTAATTGAATGCCTTGTTGCTCAAGTTGTGTACTCATGGGTGGATATACATTTTGATCCGAACCACTTACCTTATAACCCAACTCTCTAGCAATAAGTGCTAAACCACCCATAAATGTTCCACATATTCCTAAAATATGAATATGCAAAGGGTTTTCATTATTGTTATTCATTTTCCTTATTACTCTTTTTCTTTAGTTTCAGTTGTTTTATCTTTAGAATCCTCAGTTTTTTTGTCTTCTCCCTCTTCGGGTTTAGCTTCTGAGTTTTCTTTTGATTCTGCTGCTTTCTTTTCTACTTTCTTAGGCTCAATTGATTTTTCTAAAATTTTTACAATATTCTCATATTTAGTTTTCTTGGCCTTTTCAATTACAGAAACTTTCTGTTTATCCACAGCCTTAACATTTGCTCCAGCTGTCATTAATAATTTAACCAACTCTTCATTTCCAAAAACTACCGCATCCATTAAAGCCGTTGAACCTAAATTATCACTAACATTAACGTCTGCTCCATAAGCTAGCAAAATACGTACGACACGAACATTACCATTAAAACTTGCCGCCATCATTGCTGTACGACCTGTTTTAGTTTTTCCATTAACATCTACACCATCAGATAATAGAAATTTAACTCTTTCAGTTTTGCCAAAAATAGCAGCTGAAAATAATTCATTAATACTGGCTGAAAATGCAGAAATGGAAAAAAACAGTAGAAAAAATAATAGTAATTTTTTAGTTATCATCGAATAGGCTTTATTATCTTGTTGGTAGTTTCAAGAATAGTATAAATTGCTTAAAGTATCATACCGCGATTTGTTATATCATCTAACTATGAGTGAAAAAAATAAAATTTTAGTTGAAGTCGCACCTCAATATATTGAGTCTCAATCATCACCTGATAGTAATCGTTATATTTTTGCCTATACTATTACTATTACAAATGTTGGAATTACGCCAGCTAAACTATTAACTCGTCATTGGTTAATTACAGATTCAAATGGTAAAAAACAGGAAGTTAAAGGGAGTGGTGTAATCGGCGAGCAACCTCATTTAAAACCAGGTGAAACTTTCCGTTATACCAGTGGTGCAATGATTGAAACTCCTGTGGGTGTTATGCAAGGAAAATATGTAATGATTTCTGATACTGGCGATCAATTTAAAGCAGCCATTCCACAATTCACCTTGTCGATTCCTCGTACATTACATTAAAAATGTCTATTTATGCTATTGGTGATATTCAAGGCTGTTTTGATGATTTATTAAGATTATTAGACGCTATCGAATTTAATAAAAAACAAGATCAACTCTGGTTTGCTGGTGATCTTGTTAATCGCGGCCCAAAATCTTTAGAAACCTTACGTTTTGTTAAATCATTAGGCTCTTCAGCGATTACTGTTTTAGGTAATCATGACCTGCATTTATTAGCTACTGCATTTAAACAACGTACACCACATAAGCATGATTCCTTAACTGAAATTTTAAAAGCACCCGATTGTGATGAGCTTTTAACATGGTTAAGACATCGACCTTTGTTTCATTATAATGATGATTTTTGTTTACTCCATGCAGGGCTTCCTCCTCAATGGGATTTTGCAAAAACCAAAGCAATGGCTTTAAAAGCTGAAAAAGTATTACAAAGCTCTAATCATCTCGACTTTTTTAAACAAATGTATGGGGATAAACCTGATAAATGGAATTCTGATCTAAAAGGTATGGATAAAATCAGATTTATTGTTAATTGTTTTACCCGTATGCGCTATTGCGATGAAAATGGGCAACTCGATTTTAGATACAGTCATGCCATTGGCACTCAACCCAAACATTTAATACCTTGGTTTACAGTCCCTAAACGCCAATCTAAAGAGATGAAAATTATCTTTGGGCACTGGTCTACTTTAGGTTATTACCATGGAAATAATTGCTATGCCATTGATACAGGTTGTCTTTGGGGAGGACAATTAACAGCTATAAAACTAGGAAAAAAAGTAAAACGTATCAGTATTGATTGTAAGCAAAATTTAGCCCCGATAAAAAAATCTTAGTTCTTCACTCTTCTTTAACTTCATCCCTATATTTTTCCCTAATAGCCAAAATATCAGGAAGTACCTCTATAAATACTTTTACTAAACTTGGGTCAAAATGTTCTCCTGACTCCTCTTTTAAAAGCTTTAAAATTTTATCTAAAGGCCATGCTGTTTTATAAGGTCTATCCATTGATAAGGCATCAAATACATCGGCTATAGCAACAATTCTCCCTTGAATTGGAATCTTTAGTCCTTTCAGGCCTTTCGGGTATCCTTTGCCATTCCATTTTTCATGGTGAGTTAAAGCTATTATTTTTGCATATTTCATCACTCTAGCATTACTTTGACTCAGGATTTCTGCACCTATTTCCGAATGCAATTTAATTTTATCAAACTCATCATCAGTAAGTTTCCCTGGCTTTAACAAAATAGTATCTGAAACACCTATTTTACCAATATCATGCATGGGTGCTGCTTGATGAATTAAATCCAATTCATCAGCGCTGAAACCATATTTTTCTGCAATAATCCTAGAATACCATCCTACTCTAACTGTATGGTTAGCAGTATCCATATCTCTATATTCAGCCGCATAAGCTAGACAATCAAGAATTTCGGCTTGAGTTTTTTCAATTTTTCGCGTTCTTTCTTGTACTGATTTTTCCAGAGTAATACTATATTTTTTAAATAGTTTTTGTGATAGATGCATTTCCAATAAATTAGAAATACGACAAACGACTTCTTCACTATCAAAAGGTTTTTCCAGAAAATCTCTTGCATTAGAATTTAAAGCTTTTAGACGAATTTCCCTATCAACTAAAGCTGTCAAAATTAAAATAGGTGGGTGAATCACTTTTATCACATTGGAAAATGCTTTCATAACCTGAAAACCATCCATTACTGGCATATTTATGTCCAATAATACTAAATCGATGTCTTTTTCTTTATATAGCTCAACACCTTCAACAGGGTCACTTGTTCCTATAACATTTGAAAAACCACTCATGTCTAACAAATCTAATAAAATATCCACATTAAAAGGTTCATCATCAATAACTAAAATAGATGCAGCTTTAATTTCATGTCCTATTAACATACAATTTCCCTTCCATTTGTTTCTATTGCCAATTTTATTTTAAATTAAAGAATTATAGATTAGACCTTTACCACATTAAATCGTCTGGTATCTCATAGCCTTGATATTCATTATCTTCAGCTTTTTCTGAATTATCAGTAAATAAAACAATAATGACTTTTTCATCACGTTGTTTAATTTTTTCTGCAACAGGCACAGGAACAACTTCATAACTTGCTTTTGACTTAACTATAGCTAATTTTCCAGAAATTATATGATTTCTTACTTCATCGCTAACATACACAATTTTAACTTTATTTTGGTCAGTAAAGTTATATGCTGTTCCTTCTTCATCTTGGGCTATTTTATTCAAATCAATTAACTGATAAATCTGATTAACAATTTGTTTTTTATCAGCTTCTTCATTTCTTTTCTGATTTAATAATTTATCTTTTTCTAGCTGTTTATCTTTAGTATCTTGCAACTGTTGCTTTGCTTCATTAACAACTTTTACATTATTTTTCTGTTGTTTTTTGTTTTGTTTTCTTTTTTCAGTTCTAACTTGCTTAGCTTTAGTTTCGTTGCTTAAACCTGCTTTTAATAACTGATCCTGAAGAGATAGGTTTTTCATTTGTTTGTTAATATATCTAAGTTATTATTAATTTAGACTAAGTTTACCAGTGCTATATGACAACATCAAAAAACTAATCCATCCTTAATCACGATTTTCAATAATATTTATCCGTTTCCCCATAGCTGGGTGGCTAGATAAATAATCAAACGAATATGCTGCTTTCTTAGCAGGCTCAAGTAATCTTAATATTTTGCTATAGTGCTGAATATCTATATTTTGAGCTTCTAAATAGTCAATAGCATATTGGTCTGCTTCTAATTCAAACTCTCGAGAATATCGACTTTCTACCAGCATTGTTGGTATAGCAACCGATAATGATGAAATCGAACTTATATCCCCCAACACGCCAGCCATAAATAATGCAGTTATAGAGTCTTGTAATAAAGACCTTAAACCATGCTGATATTCTATATGTGCCATTTCATGTGCTAGCACAGCAATAATTTGTTGATCATTTTCAGCCAATGCGACTAAAGCATCAGTTATGATAATAATCCCTCCTGGCAGAGCTAAAGCATTGGCTCCCATTTTCTGGGCACTTCTCATCTCTAAACGATAGTCAAATTGCTTTTCAGAATTTATCACCACCTTATCAAATAGCTTTTGTAAATATTCCTGTTCGCTATTTTCCATTGCTGTTTCTTTAAATAACCATTTATCCAGACTTTCTAAACCTTGTTCGCCAATATTCTGTTCAACTCGATAAGGGATACCTTTAACTACCCATTTTGAAGCGAATGGAACGCCGTACTCTATCCCTCCCCAAACAAATATTATGGTAATACTTAATGCAACTAATACGACAGACCAGTTTTTTTCTAATTTATGTAATAGGCTTTGTAAAATATTTCTATCAAAATAAAGACAGATTTGATCAATAGCTTTATTATCATCAGTCTCTAATTTTGAGCCATCTTTCAAATATATATTACGCCGCGTGTTGGCTAATCTGGCTGATATTTTTAACAAGCTAACCGTCGTTTTTATTTCAACATCTTGACCACAGATTAATACATCACCTGTTTGTTTCACCGTTATAACAACAGGAACTTGGGTTGATGATTGACCATCATAATAGTATGCGTTTATTTTGATCACAGGCCAAAATCTATATCAAGTAAATCCCCTATCTCTTCCCCTATAGCATCTGATTTTTCTGACTCTGCTGCTAGAAAGGTTTCTATTTCATTATCAATAACTAATGCTAAACAAGAAACTCTGTACCTTGCTGTTCTTATCATTGCCCATGGAATTAATAAGCCTAAGGAAAGCATAATTGCCAGCATATTTGAAAAATACAACCAGCACATTTTTGTTGCTTGTAAATTACTTTCAAATTGATAATTATGAAAAGTAGTGTGATTAATTGTTAAGTTAGTAATAAAGGTATATATAAACCCAAAAATAAGCAATAAAACTGGATAGACCAATAATAGAAGTGGAAAAATCATAAACTCAATTCCTGCAATATTTCCCACTTCTGCAATATAAAAAATAGCAGCAATGAATAAACCGATAATAATAACTAATGCCATAAACTTTAAATAAACACTATAAAACTGAGCTGTTGTTGCTGAAAAGTTAAATTTAGTCGTGCCATAAGCACTATTATCTACAACGAAATTTTTACGTTCTCTTACAAAATAGGGATAGGCCAAACCAACTGACAATGCGACTAATATGGGTAAACCTACAAACACCTTTAAGGCTTGTAAATATTCTGCATTAAAGTGAAAACGTATATTTCGGTATGCTGAGTTATATAAATTAAACTTTAGGGCTTTAATAATAACCCACGGAAATAATGCAATAAATACAACTAAAATAACTGACTGTAATAGAGGTGAAATTATGGCTGAAAAGGTATAAATAAAAATTAAAGCCAGTGCAAATAAACGGCCTTTTAAAATTTTTACAGGATCTGCTAAATAATCAAATGAAGTATTCATCAACACGGTATTATTGTAAAAATATTTTCGGGTTCGGACTTTAGCCCATGCTGAATACATCCCTAAAGTTACAATAGAAAGCATCATATTAACAATCCAGATCCTAAAGAACTCTCCCGTTGTACCGTGAAATTCAAATGGCTGTACTTTTGTATCCATAATGATGCCTCCATCTTGGTTAATATTATTCTTAAACGTATATCATATTCATTGATAGATTATAATAGTTAAAAAATAGCACCTTGTGTAGCTATTACGTACTTCAAAATATAAATAACTAAATGACATTTGATCAATTAAATTTATCTCCACCTATTCTACAAGCCATTGCTGAACAAGGTTATACCAAACCAACCCCCGTTCAGGAACAGGCTATTCCCGTTATTTTAGATGGAAACGATATTCTAGCAGGTGCTCAAACAGGAACAGGTAAAACTGCAGGATTTGCACTGCCACTATTAGAGCTTTTGCAACGCCAATCCTTACCTAAAAAACCACGCCCAATCAGAGCCTTAATTCTGACTCCAACACGTGAACTGGCGAGTCAAGTGCATGAAAGCTTCACTATCTATGGTAAACATCTGCCTTTATTTGCCGATGTAATTTTTGGTGGGGTTAGTATTAATGCTCAAATCAAACGATTACAGCGTGGGACAGATATTCTGGTAGCAACACCTGGTCGTTTACTGGATTTAATGCAGCAAAAGAAAATTGATATCTCTCAGGTACAATTTTTTGTATTAGATGAAGCTGATCGTATGCTTGATATGGGCTTTATTAGAGATATTCGTAAAGTTATTGCTGCATTACCAAAGCAACGTCAAAATCTATTATTTTCTGCAACTTATTCACAAGAGATTAAAACTTTATCAACTGGGTTATTAAATAATCCAGTTGATGTCGCTGTAGCTAGAGAGAATTCTACAGCTGATAAAATTAGCCAATCTATTTATCCAATCAAACAAGAAAATAAACGCGAATTAATTTCTTGGTTAATTGGTGATGGAAACTGGCAACAAGTTTTAATTTTTGTACGTACCAAACATGGAGCGGACCGTTTATGTAAACAGTTAATGAAAGACGGTATTCGTTGTGCTGCATTACATGGTAATAAATCTCAAAATGCTAGGAACAGAGCTTTAGGTGATTTTAAAGAAAATACAATTACTGCTTTAGTAGCAACCGATATTGCTGCACGTGGTATAGATATTGACCAACTTCCTCATGTGGTTAATTTTGATTTACCTCAAGTAGCTGAAGATTATGTCCATAGAATAGGTCGTACAGGAAGAGCTGGAGCTGAAGGGGAAGCTATTTCACTAGTGACTCCAGAAGAGGGCCATTTATTAGGTGCAATTGAAAAGTTGTTGAAGAAACAACTTCCAAGAGTTTCTGATACCGGTTATGAACCTGTTGAACTTAATTTAAACAAACCGCCTAAAACTAAATCAGCGGCTAATAAAGCTAATTCGAGCAATAGACGACGTGGACATAATGCCAATAACCGTTCAGCTAAAAATGGTTCTGGTCGTTCTCAGAATAGAGGGAATAGAAAATAACAACGGACATATTAATTGTTCCCAAAGTAGAGACAAGGCATGCCTTGTCTCTACAGCCTTATGGGACGATTAATACAACACTTCCATATTTAAGCTTCTTTTACTTTCAATGGTTTTAACATTGAAGTACGGCCCACCATAATATCCATTGCTTTTAATAGGCGTTTAAAAACTGAATCCTGACAATAAGGAATACCATGTTTTTTACACACTTCTACTACTCTAGGCTGTACATATTGATACTGACTTAATGGAATATCAGGCCATATATGGTGTTCAATTTGATAATTTAACCAGCCATAGAAAAAATCATTAGTATCTGAACCAGTAGGATAGTTTACTGAGCCTAAAATCTGGCGTAAATAAAACTCTCCTTTACCTTTACCTTTTTCTTCAAACATCATCACATCATCTCCAGCATGATTGGGAACAATCACTAAAAATGTATGCATATTGGTAAAAGCTTCTGCCATTATTGAATTAAGAAATACACTAGTAGCTGCAACTGCACCTAAAGGTAAAAACAATAAAGGCACTAATACAAAACGGAAACCTATATACGGCAATATACTTTCAAACCATAATGCCCGTCCTTCTTTAGTAAAAAGACTCCACGCACCTGTTCGAGTAAATTCAGGATCTGCTTCTCTATTTTGTCTTGCCTGACTTATTCTTAATTCTTTATGTGATCTTGGTGTGTAATATAAAATTTTCCATAATGCAGTAAAGCCTGTGACAATAACAAAACGCATCCACATTGGTGCTTTTGATTGTCTTAGCCATTCCATATTATGTTGTAAATGATCTGGATCTAATTTTTCACCAAGATTGTAATGGTGCAAAATATCATGTTCCTGATGCCAAGCATCTGGTGTAATCCAGTCTGGCCAATCTATAAAACGTCTCCAACCTTTAGCAAATTTTTTACTGGTGTAAGACTCAGGCACATTTTCAATTTTGTCATAGCCTTTATGCACAATTGGATGTGTCATGTGAGTCCAGCGCGTAAAACTACCCTGACTTATTAATAAGGCTGAAATAGGGTTAGGTATAATCCATGCTGTGCCATAACCTAATATTGAACAGACTCTGCCCCAACGTTCCATCTTCTTTAAATGTTTAAAATCTTGCTCACCCATCCGTGACAAAACATCTTGATGAATTTCATTAAGATCCTTTGCTAATTGCTCCCTATCTACATTTTGATAACTATCTAAACTCAAACTGATTCCTCCAAGGAACTCTTATAAATCTTTCAAAATAACTAATACGTGGGGTGAAGGCTTTAACCTGATTTTTTCTTAATTACCTATGCAGGCTAAAGAGATGGTGAAAGTATTCTACTTCTGGCCTCCCCCTTTGGAAAAGGGGGATTGAGGGGGATTTTACAAAACAATAACTCATTGATATTACCATGAAATGTTATTTGTAATAAAATCTCCCCCAGCCCCTCTTTTCCAAAGAGGGGAGCTAAACCCAATACTTTCTCAATCTCTAAAGCCTGCACCCCAAATTACATTAAACCCTTTATTTTGTATTGCCCACGGGTTTTTAAATTAATTGTGACTACTTTATTTGTTTTATTTTCCCAATACCAACCATGCGACCCTGTAAAAGGAGCGACTAATGTACCACTGGATTCAGCCTGGTTGCTTTCTTTAAAACTCTTAAAATATCCAGTAGTATTTCCTTGCGGTTCACCATGAAAATCAAAGTATAAAGAAGCGCCATCAGTTTTCCATACAAACTCCAGCTTCTCGCCTTTATTAATATGAAATTTATATTCCAGACCTTTTCTTGCTGGAACAGAAATCATTACAGAATCTAACCATTCACTTTTATCTGTCTGTTCACTCGCAGTTTTAGCAACATCTGGACAAGAGACTACAGTGGCTTGTACCTGTTCTTCAGCTTCAGGAGCTAATACAGTTAATCCTAGTTTTTCACCCAAACCTGTTGGGTCAATATTATACTCAGCAGGTAATACCGCAATTAACAAAATAATCATTGCCAATACAATTGAAGCAATGCATGAAATAATCAGTGATTTAATAGATGCTGTCGGTAGGGTATTCATATTAAATAGAAGTAAAGTAACCAGTTAATTGAAAGCCTAATAAAACGAAGCCTCCAGTCATTAATAAAGTATTTGTAACTTTTGCAAAAGCAAAGTAACTGTTATATCTGCGCCAAAAACTGAGTAGAGTCAAAATAAAGAGTAAGGCAATAAATTGACCTATTTCAACCCCAACATTAAAAGCTATCATATTAGTGATTAAACTATCTTGAGGTAGTTCAAAATCTTGTAATTTTGTGGCTAAACCAAAACCATGAAATAAACCAAAAATTAAAACTGCAATTTTGGTATTGGGTTCTTTCCCTAATAACAGTTTAAAACCACCTACATTATCAAACCCTTTATAGATAATTGAAAATGCAATCACCGCATCTATCAAATAAGCATTGATATTAATGTGTGCAAACACACCAAATAATAAGGTAACACTATGGCCTAAAGTAAACAGGCTGACATATATTAAAATATCACGACTACGGAAAAGGAAGAAAATCACACCGACTAAAAACAATAAATGATCATATCCTGTGACCATATGTTTAGCGCCAATGTATAAAAAAGGAACTATTGCAGAACCTTGAGTAGTCGTTAAAAACTGTGCGGTATTACTATCTACACCATGAGAAAAACTACTGCCACTAAAAAGTATAAGTAATGTAATTAAAAAAACATTCTTGTTAAATGTCATCGCTTTATCTTTAAATCTCATGCTAATAATAAGTTGAAGTATACCTTTTTTTCACTATCAAAGCGCTATTGTAGTTATAGAATTACCTGAGATTATTGAAGCTGCTACCCATGCAGTCACTAAAACATAGAAAACTCTAGGTATCCATTCGGCTAATAAGTCATCTTGTAACTCTATATTTTCTTGTTTAATTTTTACTTGATGCAAAATAGTCTTAGCCAGTTTTCCACTTTTTTCACCTACTAATAATATTTGAATTGTCTCATGGTCAATTTCAGCAATATTGATCAAAGCATCAGTTAAGCTTCCTCCATTTTGAGTAGATAAAATTACTGAATTAAACGTTGTACTTAATAATGGATTAGAAATCGTTTTAACTGATTTTTCTAAAGCAATGCTCATTGGTAATCCAGCCGCTAACATCAAACCTAAACTACGAAAAAATTCATTAATCTGACGAGTGATAATCCATGTAGAAACTAAAGGTAATTTAAGTTGTAATGAATACACTAAATTCTTTAACCCCAAAAACTGAAGTTTTCCTGTTGTTAGCCAAGCGGGTAATTTAATTAT
>Ga0209395_1005242_pt1 | contig 14696 bp, 13 predicted proteins | sample GOMGulsemesocosm_3_FD_184635 | JGI IMG/M metagenome (GOLD analysis project Ga0209395, IMG submission 184635) | Methane-oxidizing microbial communities from mesocosms in the Gulf of Mexico - GOM9D Gulf of Mexico (SPAdes) (version 2) | ecosystem: Environmental > Aquatic > Marine > Cold seeps... | reverse complement strand
AGTACTTGCATGACATGCAAGGTGTCACTGGTTCGAGTCCAGTAGCGAGCACCATATTCAGGTTTATTACAAACCTATAAAGACCGGAACATCCTAATTCATCAGGGTTTTCCGGTTTTTTTATGTCTATAACGTCCTAAGTAGCATAGTGACATCCTAATAAATAAGCGGTACTGTAAGCGGTACCCATTAGTTAAATAATAACTGGTACCGCTTTATGGCTAAAGTAACCCCTCTATCGGCAACACAAGTGAAACAAGCTCTAACAAACAATAAAGTTAAAGCGGCAACAGAAAATGGCAAGGTTTTTAAAATGCGCGACGGTGAGGGCTTGCATCTTAGGATCAGGCCGAATGGCTCTCGTACTTGGGTTCTCGAATACGTTCAACCATACACGAAAAAACGCACAAGCCTTTCTTTTGGCACTTACCCTGAGATTTCCCTTGCCCAAGCTAGAGAAGAAAAAACAAAGGTTAGAGAGCTATTATCACAGAATGTTGATCCAAAAGTGCAGCGTGAAGAAATAATCCGAGATAAAAAGCTAGCTATAACGAATACTTTGGAAAGTGTTTATTTAAGCTGGTTCGAGTTAAAAAAAATTAAGATTAAAGCAAGCACAGCAAAGGGTATTTCTGAAAAGTTCATCAAATATGTAATCCCTGCCCTAGGACATCGGCCTATTAATAAAATTTCAGCACCGGAAGTTATTGAAATTTTAAAGCCAATAGCAGCAAAAGGTACACTTGAAACGAATGTAAAAATAATGAGATATTTAAATGAGGTTATGACATTCGCAGTTAATACGGGCGTTATAGCTAATAATCCTTTAATAAATATCAAAGCAGCGTTTCAAGCTCCAAAAACGAAACACATGCCGACACTGAAGCCCAAAGAACTTCCTGAGTTAATGAAAGCGCTAGCCTCATCTAGCGCCAAATTAATTACACGTTATTTAATAGAGTGGCAGTTACATACTATGGTACGACCCGGCGAAGCGGCACAAGCACGATGGACAGAGATAGACTTTAAAAACAAATGTTGGGTAATACCTGCCGAAACGATGAAAAAAGACAGGGATCATACTGTACCTTTATCAGACCATACATTGTCTTTACTTATGCAGCTACAACCCTATAGTGGGCATAGAGAGTTTATATTCCCCGGCGATAGAAACCCGAACACACATGCCAGCGTGGCAAGCGCGAACAATGCATTAAAACGTATGGGGTTTAGAAATAGATTAGTTGCTCATGGTATGCGTTCAATTGCCAGTACAACACTTAACGAACAGGGTTTTGATCCTGACGTTATCGAAACAGCCTTGTCACATATTGATCAAAATGAAGTTCGCCGTGCTTATAACCGCTCTGATTATCTCGAACGTAGAAGAGTCATGATGGCTTGGTGGTCTGAACATATTGAAAGTGCCGCCAAAGGTAATTTTTCTTTGTCTGCGGACACTAAAATGTTAAGGGCAGTATAATTATAAACTTCAACACACGATCTTAGGAATATCCCGCCACTTGCTGGTGTAACTCGGCGACAAAAATTCTCGCCGCATATGCCACTTTTCATTGAGACCTTCAGCCGCTACTTTCAATGCATCATTACCATAGCGATTATTTACCCCGTCATAGCAGTACATCAGTTCAGGATTATCATCGCTTGTTGAAAACATATCACGTTGCACGAACTGACTGTTTGATAATTCTATAGCCCCGATTCCGCACCGATAATAGTTAACACCACTTATATAAATATCGTTAATGACCGCCGAGATTGCCCTAGCGATGGTAAGGGTGTTATCCGTCGCTACAGTAAATTCATGGATAATCGACTTGTTATAATAGTTATCATCATGAGGCGAGCTAGCGGCAAAGATAACAAGGCGTTTTATCAATGACTGCTGTTGCCTTACTTTACGACCAACAATAGCACCATGACTCACTAACGCAGTGCTTAACGAATAACTATCATTTACGCGTTGTCCAAAACTTCTTGTCGAAAATATCTCTTTTTTTGGCTGTCTAACATCATCCCACGACAAACAAGCAATGCCATTTAACTCGTTCACCGTGCGTTCGACAACCACACTAAATTGAGTACGCATTAATTTGGCTGACTGGTTAGCTAAATCCCATCCTGTATTGATACCTAATACGTTTAACCGTTTACCGAGACGATTACCAATGCCCCATACATCAGTTACCGACATGCGCGATAACACTTCTTTTCGCGATGCGTCATCATCAACAATGGCAACACCGTTAAAACCCGATAACTTTTTTGCGGCATGATTGGCGGCTTTTGCTAAAGTAGGCGTTGAGCCAAAACCAACACCAACAGGCAATCGAGTTTCTTTCCATACCGCGCGTCGTATTTTATGACCGTAATCATGCCAATCATCAATGATGTTGCTGTAGTTTTTAAATTGCAAAAATGACTCATCAATTGAATATACGTATTGGTTATCACAATACCGAGAGATAACATTCATCATTTTTTCGCTCAAATCAGCATAAAGTTCATAGTTAGATGAACGAATAACAACATTGTGTTTAGCCAAAAAATGTTTTATTTGAAAATAAGGTTTAAATTTTGGGACACCCAAGCGCCTTGCTATAGGGCAAACTGCACAAATACAGCCGTCGTTATTAGTGAGAACAACAACCGGCTTATTTCTGATGCTAGGATCAAACACCTTTTCGCATGACGCGTAGTATGAAACTGCATCAACTAAAGCATACATTCGATAACTCTTTGGTTTTGCGGTGTATACGTATTGAGCGCGTTACAATGCCTTCAACTTGAAATTCATCATCGGCGGATACAGTAACGGGTTTATGCAATGGCGAGGCTGAGAGTAATTGTGCTTTATCCTTATCGATAAGTTTGCACGTAAAGCAACCGTTGTAGTTAGCGACAATAACATCACCTTGGTGCAACTGTTCGGCTCTGTCTACAAGTAGTAAATCACCATCGAATATACCAACTCCTTCCATAGAGTTACCTTTGGCTAAGCCAATAAAGGTTGCATCAGGGTTGATGATCAATAGTTGATCTAAAGACAAGCCAAGCTCTTTATACTCGGCCGCTGGTGATTCAAAGCCAGAGATGCCAGCTTCAATGTTGAGAGGGATAACTTTCATAACGAAATCACTGTAAATAAACACAGTATAACAGAAGGTGGAATAATAATGTTTTTTATCTACAAGGCCGTGTTATATATCAAACTATGCAACTGTTATATAAGAAAGTATTTACACATAACCTTGCATCAACTACATTTACCGCTCACCCATTAAAGGAATAAAGAAATGAAATTATCTATTGTTGCCGCGTTGTCTTTTGCGTTGTCTGGTTGTGTTGTCGCTATAGGTGATGATCGTCCCGAATTTAGTTATACAGAATCAGAAGATATAAAAAGAGTGTTTGTCGAAGACGCTAAGATAATCAATTTATCATCATCAACGAACGGATGGTCTTATGACTTCTATGTTGAAATTGAGGGTGGTACTGGTGAATGCGCGGGCAAGAAAATTGGGTTTACTCGTATCGGTCATGTAAAAATGGGTGAAAGGCTTTTTGATTTGGCTAAGATTGCTTACTTAGAAAAGAAAACCGTTACTATCGGCAATAATGGCGGCGGTAACGGCTGTAATGATGCAAGTTTTATTGTGACAACAGGCTAAACCAACCCGTCCAAGTGTCCTATCCATAAATCATAAGCGGCAGACTGTTCATCTAAGTAATCATGTAGATCATAGTTGCCGTCAACACCCAATTCAAATTTATACATAATCAAACCAATTAACTAATCAATACAAATATATTCAACCCAAAATCATAACCTGACAATCTAGAAAAATAGCTAATTTCATAATGACCGAACTTTTTACAATCCAGACAATTTTGTACAATAATTAATTATTCAAACATCACAGTCTCTATTGACGAACTTTGTATTCATAGGATATATTTGTCGGACGGACAAAGGAAGGGACTTCCAACTTGTACGCCGAACAGATAAGCGGAGCTTATCCAAATATAATCCACATAGTGTTACCGATTTAACCCCCTCAAACCAAAAAACCAAAACACAAACCCTTATACACCAACGCCTACAGCTATGTTTGAAGTAATTACTCTAATAATACTTATCCTTACCCACCAATCCAAAACCGTGACTTCGCTACAGCACCGTTAATTTACCATGCTACAGAGCATTTGATTAGTTTTTGTACAGGGTTTGTGACACGCTTTTATACCCAATGTCCCGCTTTTTTTGAGCAACGTGACTAAGGAGGTTGCGCGATTTGTCCCGCTTTTCGCTAATCGCCTGGCATAAAAAAACGGCCTATAAAAGACCGTTATTTAGTACACATTTGCTGTTATTATCGTTAATTTTGTAAGATGTCCTTGGTATGTTCCATACGAAAACCAAATTATTATTAACTTAAAAGTGTCGGCAAACACCCTTCATGGCGTCGCTGAATCTTTGTAATATCTTTAACAATATGTTCATTGCCCGTAAGAATTGCTGCCATCATTGCAGTCATGGTAAGCAAGCCGTTTGATGATTTTATAATGTCTTTGATAAGCTGTTCAGGATAGCCAGCACCATGACGTTGCAAGGCATGAATGCCACCATGAACGTAAGAGTTCAATACTCGCCATTGAACATCTCTAAACTCAGTTAACATAATTACAGCTTGCTCAGGGGCTTCACCCTGCATTCCTTTAATCATATCTTCGTTACTTGGCTTTTGCTCTGCCGTTTTTGAAAGCGTTCTTGCTTCTGCCATAGTGTTATCGACTTTTTTGTCACTTGCCGCATAAAACAACCATATAGCCCGCGTTATGGCTTCAAACTGAGAACGGCACAGACATATAGCCGATGTAAAGCTACCAAGTAAAACAAGTTGCCTAACACTGCCACTATGCTCTAATGCTACAGAACACATGATCCAGCTAGCAACAATGCGGTTACTATCATCAACAGGCCCATAATCAAAGATACGGCTAAATTCGCTGTTCAGTGCTTCTGACTTTTCTAAAAGTTCATCCATGCTTATTCTTCCATATCGTTATTTATGTATCAAAACTTGAACTAGATTTGCTCACAAATTAAAGCTTCAAACCTGCACCGTTTTCTTTCAACCACTCTTTGCATTCCGAATAATTAGGCATGACACGTTCGAGCTGTCGCCAAAAGTGCGGTGAATGGTCGTGATGTATTAAATGGCAAAGCTCATGCGCAACAACATAATCAACAATGCGGTTCGGAGCCATAATGATTAGCCAGTTATAGTCGATGTTACCTTCAACGCTACAACTGCCCCAACGGCTTTTATATTCTTTTATGCCAACAGCATTACACGTTACGCCGATGCTCTGTGCAAAACGGTGAGTTTTTTCCGTTAACTTTGCCAACGCGTGCTGTTTATACCAACTCGCCAATGAGTCTTGAATCAATTCAGGGTTATCACTCCCTGCACGTAAAGTAACGGTAAATCGTCCTTGAGCAAGTTTTACCGGTTGATACGGCCCTTTGTTCACCTTTAGTCGGTAATTACGTCCTAAGTACGAGAACGACTCACCAGAAACATACTGCTTTTCACTTGCCGCTTGTGAAGCTCTGTGCAACGCTAACTTTTCTTTTATCCAACGGCTCTTATCTTCAAGCAGCTTAACTATTTTTGTTGATACAAGCGCTTGCGGTACAATGACGGTCACTTCACCACCTTCTACTTTGATAGTGGCGGACTTAATACGCTTGGTGCGGCTAACTTCAGCAACAAAGCCATTGCCTTGTATAAACTCTGGGGTTATCACTATTTATGCCCTGAACTTTTTCCGTTACTTGTACCGAACTTGTTCTTACCTAAGTCCATAAAGCGCTCTTGTATGACTTTAACGAGGCTAGGATCGCCAAACGATTGTTCAATAACAGCGCGTTTAATTACTTTTTTCATACGTCTAACTTCGTCTTGCTTGTTAAAGAAATCAACAATTTTGGTTGCTTCATCAAACGTATTTACTAAGGTTTGGGTCGTGGCTTTTATTTCCTGCATAACATCGTCATTAACAACATAATCGCCGTTAGCCTCAGCCATGTTTGATACTTCTGCCATTAAAATATTATAAAAGGCGTACTCTGTTGCCGATAAGCCAATATCATCAGCGGCTTTTTTATGATTGAACTCGATGCCATCAACCATTTCAAGCAACAACTCAAGCTGTTGTTCCCACTTACCCGCGTTCTTTAATATGATGTCTTTAAGCTTAAGGCTTAACGACTTGTAATACTCAGGATCATCATCAAGGTTTACGGTAAGGTGATGCTTAATTGCACTTTCAACTTCTGACGCCTTTGACTCGTCCGATTTTACCGCGCTAAGCTTTTCTTTAAAGTTAGCCGCCAATAAATCCACGGGCGGTATTTTTGGATCTACGCCCGTACTAATAATGTGTTCGTCAACTAACTGCCGTACTTTAGCGCCAACGTCTGACAAGTCTAGCCCTTCATCACGGTAACGATTACGCGCCGCATTATGTAGCTTGCCGAGAAACTTCAAGTCAGGCACAAACGGAGCTGCCGCAGTGTCGGGTAATACTATGTTCATTTGTTTAGCAAAACGTTTAAAGGCTATTTCAAATTGACCGCGTACTTCATCGTCTTTTAAGGCGAGTACACAAAGGTCAATGTCACGTTCCTTAGCGCCTAATACATCTTTGAAAAAGCCCATCGCGACTGTGTGCGTAGCTTTTAACTTGGGTATTTCGTCTTTAAGCGATTGATATGTGCCGTCGACATCGTTACTGCTAAACAGCTCTAAGGCTTCAATTAAATACTCAGACAAGCCGTGATAATCAACAACAAAGCCGCACGACTTACCCGGATAAGTTCTATTAACTCGGGCAATGGCTTGCATCAAGGTATGCTCTTGTAGCTTACGGTCGATGTACATTACTTGTGCTATTGGCGCATCAAAGCCCGTTAACAGCATATCCTTAACAATAAGAAACGCCGTTGGGTTTTCCGCTTCTTTATTAGTACCAAGGGGCTTGGTGAAATCAGCAATCGCTTTCTTTTGATGAACTTTATCGGTGTACTGGGCAATTTCAGGAACGTCATTATGATCCCCTGATATGATCACCTCTGACGGTGGCGCGCCTAACTCATCTAACGTTTTCTTGTACAAGGCCGCCGCATGGCGACTACCCGTTACTATCATGCCCTTAAAGCCGTCAGGCTGAATATGTTCACGATAATGTTTGAGTAAATCAATACACACCCAACGAATACGAGCAGGAGCTTCACGTACAGCACGTTCTACACCATATTTTGCTTTAATTTCTTGCCGTTGATCTTTAGTGTAATCAGCAAAGTATTCTTCAAATAATTTATCTAACGACTCGGCTGAAACATCAGTTATAACTTCACGGCCTTCGTAAAGTAATCGCACCGTTGCGCCATCTTCCACCGCCTCATTGATCTTGTATTGGTCAATGTAACCGCCGAAAGCATTACCCATTTTTTGCGTTTTAAGCAGTGGCGTTCCGGTAAAACCAATTTTAGGGGCATTAGGTAAAGCGGCATTGATAACCATAGCTAATCCGCCAAACTGTGTTCTATGTGCTTCATCGGCAAGTACAATGATCTTAGCGCTTGGGTTTAGGTCGGTAAAGCCGCCTTCTTTCTCAGCGTCTTGAAACTTTTGCACCATAGCCGTAACTAAATCAGACGAATCTTTTTTCAGTAATGCTTTTAAAGAAGCGACCGAGTTAGCGTTATACACGGTTTCACCTTGCGCATCACGAAAGGTACTCGATAACTGCTCGTCAAGTTGCGTGCGGTCGGTAATGAATACCAGCTTGTATTGTTGTAGTTCGGGATCACGGCGCATCTTCACCGCCAGCATGACCATAGTCAGCGACTTACCTGAACCTTGGGTATGCCAAACAATACCCGACTTGTCTTTACGTGTTGTGCCGGTTTTAAGGCGTTCAATTACTTTGTTAACCGCCCTGAATTGCTGATATCGAGCTACTTTCTTTATCAGCCTACCTTCAACAGGTTCATAAATAACGAAGTTTTGTAAAATATCGAGGAAACTATTTTTGTTGAACATACCCGCCAGCATACGTTGCTGTGCAGTTGTTCCATCGCCGCTAAGCTCTTTATCGGTAAAAGGATAAGCATCTTTCCAATCGCCGTAGTGCTGGCCACTAGAACTGATAGTGCCGACTTTAGCTTGGTCACGACACGTCGAAACCATTAGCTGGTTATACCAAAATAGCTTGTCAGCGCCTTCATCATCGTGCGGATGGCGCAAGTTCGCATAACGACGTAGTTGATTAATGCCCTCGGCAATGGGGTTAGGAATGTACGGGGATTTACATTCGATAACCGCCAGCGGCAAACCATTCACAAAACAAACAATGTCGGGAATTATGTTCTGGTTAACGCCTTCTACTTTGAATTGGTTAGTGTAGATAAATTCGTTATTTTCAGGGTTATCAAAGTCGATGATTTTCACGGTTTGCCCTTTGCGGCCTTTACCTAAGTCTTGCTCAACTGATTGATAATTGACTAAAGTGTTGTACAAGGCATGGTTATACTCCATCAAACCGGCATAAACAGGGTGCGTTAGCTCGCGCGATACTTTGCGCAGGTTTTCATCACTGATCCACTGGTTGATGCGTTTAATCGCCGCATCAAGTTGCTTAACCAGCACTACATCGCGTAAATAAGTTCTAGCGCCCGCTTCTGGTGTTAACTCTGCGCCGTGAATGTATGTCCAGCCTAGTTGCTTTAACTGAGCAATAGCAGGCAATTCAACCTTGTTTAGTTCATCCTGATTCATGATAACGACAATTACATCCTTATTTTACTTTGCTTTATATTACATAGACTTCACATAAATAGCAGTACTTCATCGTCGTTTAAATTAAGCGAAATCAAAAAAATATCGTTTTGGACAACTTCCCCCCCTGCCTCGCCTTAAATTAGCAGTGCATAATCCGTTTTGTTAGCAGAGGCTTCTGCTAATCATCATTTAATTAACAGGAGTGTGCACATGAGCACCAAGAAAACCCCAATGACCACCGACGCAGCCCGTCGTATTCAAAGCCAAACCGCTAAAGTGAATGGCGGAAAAATAGCTAAAGGCAGTTTCGCGGCTAAAGCACTAAGTGCAGCGGCAAAGAATGAAAACAATGGCATAAATAAAAAGGGAGTGAACTAACCATGGCTCAACATGATAACGACAATCACGCAGATCAGCTCAACCCTGAAAACGATGCTTACTGGCAAAGTCGAGGGGAAGATGAACGACCAGACGATTGGCAAGAGCAACTTGATGACTAAGAAGCACATCATCATTGTTCTATGCTAAGAGACTGTATAAAAGCAATGAGCCAACTATAAAGTATTTACTTATGTAGTTGGTTCTATTTTATTAGACAACCTTTTCAAGTTGGCGTGATAATAATCGGGCATGGTTGCTAATACTTTTTTAATAATGACTTCAACATCAGCTTGCTGGCAATTTTCATCTTCGCAGTGCGCTATTATCTCACTAACTAGTTTATCTACACCTAGCGCTATACGACACATAAAAAAGGTAACAAAGCCGGTGTTTTTATCTAAATATTCGTCTAAGTTAACTAAGAAGGTAGCGAGTTTTTCAGTACTGGGGGGCATTCGCCCGTTTCGCCAGTCTTTGAGTTGGTTATGTTGTTTAGCTTCTAGTGTATTACCTGAAGCTTTTGACTGTTCTTCTTCTTCAATGTCAATGAAACTGGCCATTGTCCTGTAAGTAGTTTTACCAACAAACTCAGTAGCGAAATTTTTGAGTTCTGTTAAAACACCACCAAAGCATGTTTTTACCTCATCATCGGTCGCATAGGCATTTATCGCCTTAGATATCATCCCTAGCTCTTTGTTAATTTTTTGTTTTTCATTACCGAAGTACAAACGACAGCCAATTTCATAATGGGTGATCGCTTCAAAATAGAAGTCTAAAACGAGATGACAATAACTCTCGATAAAAGTTAATGTTTGTTGCTCAGTTAACGGTTTCTGTTGCTCTTTGAGTGTTAGTGTTTGCACAAAACCGTCGATAGCACTCTGTGGAATACCGGCAGAGTTATCCCAAAGTGTTTCTTGTGCGTTCCACCTAGCGACGCTATCCGTTGACTTTAATTCACCCGCTCTCAATTTTGATCTAATTTTCGACAATAAAGATACTTCGGTCTTGCAACGATGTTCAATAAAGTCAAACAACGGCTGCAATTCATGCTCTGAAGGCGCATCAGACGTTTGGTAACCTTCATCAAAGTTGTATAAAGCGGAAAACCAATTACCGGCATTAGAGCCTACCTGTCTACTTTTGAGGATCTTAGCCATTAGCCTTTTTGTGACCAGTGTTTCAAACGGTAAAGGCAGTTCTTTGCACCAATCTATGATTTTACTCACCGTTGGAGTACCTACGCCTATATTATTAATAAAGTTATATCGACTTGTGCTTTTTACTTTTAAAGGCACTTCGTAAGCCGTTTCGAGTAGGTCCATCAGTTGTTTCAGCGTTGACGGAAAGCCTAAAAACTCACAAACATTACCTAACGGTGGTAGGTAAAAGGATGGCGACTTAAAGTCGTTAATTTTCATTTTATTGTCGGCGCCGGCACTTTGTATGAGCGTTTCATGGAACTTATCTAGTGCTGTTTCACTTTGGTTGTTTTGCTTGCTCGGCTCAGTGTGCTTAATTGATTTGGTGTTTGAAGCGTCCATGCTTAGCTTTATCCTTTTTTAAATGTGGCTATCGTTTAATTGCTTGTGCCAGAAAGACACTAATACCGACTCGCATTACGTTGTAGGAACAGTGACGCGTACCTTGCCGGTGAGCAAGTCTTGCATAAGGGCTTTTTTGGTGTTTTGTAATGATAATAATTTTATACCAATCACTCCTGCTTTTACATCAATACTAGAAAGAACCTTTGTTATTTGTACCTGCTCATCATGAGAAGGAACAGGTATCAATAATTTTCTGATCGCACCTAAATTAATACGTTTAAAAGTTGAACCTGCGGCTAATAACTCGACTTGTACACGCACAACTGGTGCATTAACAACATAATAAATAAACCTTGAATCGCAATTTTTGGGATGAATAACACATACATCTTGACCAATGGCAAAGTTCATACTTTTATGAACATAAGCTCCGATACCATAAGTTTGGTTTCTACTGTAAATAGTATCTCCAACAACAGGTAGGTGGTTTTCGTTAAGATTATCAAACCCACTTTTATCAGTAAGCGCACAACCATTTATATCTAGGTTTCCTTCTTTAATATTACCCGGTTTCACTACTGCGAACCCTTCTGAAAAATATTTAGGTGTTGCGTGTTTGCAATCGATGACTTTGGCAATATTATCAAGAGTATCAACTTGCCAGCTAACAGGTATTCTACCCACAGGCGAGTCTTTGAATTCAGTGTGGCCGATGCCTTTGGTCAGCAACTCTTGCATCATGCCGGTTTTTAAGTCTTTTAACTTGTCGATTTGTACTTGGGTCTTTTCAATGACCTCGTCAACGGACGTTAGGATAGCGGCGATTTTTTGTTGTTCGGGGAGAGGTGGGGCGATAAATTTAAGTTGCCGAAGTTCAGTTAACCCAATACGTTTCCTTGTGGAACCAGTACTATGAGTTTCAGCTTGGCTTCTGAACGGGACCGCATTTATTGTGTCATGAATGAACTTTGTATCGAATTTAGAGTTATCTACGGCTAAACGTATGCCATCTGAAGCCATTAGGTAACGTGGAGCATAATTAGGCATGATTACTGCGCGTGCTACTGGGTCGCCCATTTTTGACAAAATAATATCATTTGGGTAAATGTTACATGAATGTAATTCGTTTGCTTTTTCTTCTGATGTATAAATTTTGTATTTATTTTTAAATTTACCATCGCCAATATTCTGTAATTGTATAATGCGAACACCGTGTTCAGTGTAGTCTTCCGATTTCAAATTAGAACCAAATGGTCCGCCAGTAAAACTATATCGGTCATCCGATAAGGCAACATCTTTAATGTTGTAGATAGCCCAACCATCAGGTAAAAGACTACTCATAACCCAATTCCTTTAGGTAGCCTTGCATCACATTTTCTGCACTTGTTACCTGTTCATCAAGCTGATGCATAGATACTTGGTATTTGTCCCACCAGTGCTCTAACTGTGTAATGGCCTTAGCATCAACATCACCGGCGTTATCAGAAACAACGTCTCGTATCGCTTTTTTAGTGCTTATCTCTGCCTTGAAGTCGTAATAGTCATTATCACGTTTATCAAAAACCACACTAACATCAAAGCCCGCCAGTATTTCTTCTTGTATGTAGTCGTCCTCAACTTCACGTACTGGCACACCGCCGTGCAAAATAGCACGGACATCAAATATTTCTGGTGGTGGTGAAGTGTCGGCATAACGGCGAATGTTAAGGTTAAAATCGTTCTCGCTAATGTCAGCGAGTGCTACAAGTTTACTGTAGCGCTTTATCTCAGTGTAGTTGTCGAAGGTGTTGACGATTTTAGCAATGTCTTGCTCGCGTAATTTGTTTTGGTTTTTACCTTCTTGATATTCTAACTCGCTGTTAATAAACAACACTTTGCCTTTTTGTTCAGCGGATTTGTTTTTGTTAATGATCAACAAACACGCCGGAATACCTGTGCCGTAGAACAAACCTGATGGCAAGCCCACCACAGCTTCGAGCAAATCATCTTCAAGTATGCCTTGGCGAATGGCTTTCTCGCTTGAACCGCGAAACAGTACGCCGTGCGGCATAACAATGCCTGCCATGCCGTCGTCGTTGACGCTGGCTATCATGTGTTGAACAAAAGCTAAGTCTCCGGCATCTTTCGGTGGAGTGCCGTAAGGGAAACGACCATAACCATCGTTATCGGCTTCATCTTTGCCCCATTTTTTTAGACTAAATGGTGGATTTGCAATAACACGATCAAAAGTCATTAACTGACCTTGCTCTTTATGTTGCGGGTCGCGCAAGGTATCACCTTTGCGAATATCGGCACTGAACACACCATGCAAGAACATGTTCATTTTACAAATAGCCCACGTATTCAGGTTCATCTCTTGCCCAGCAAGGGATAAGTTAGCGGCGTTTTCGCCGTGCGTAGCAAGGTAGTTGCGCATTTGTATCAACATACCGCCTGAGCCTGCCGTTGGGTCATAAATACGCATACCAGCATGAGGCTTTAACAAAGCTACTAACAACTTTACCACTTCACTCGGCGTATAAAACTCACCACCTTTTTTACCTGCGCTGTCGGCAAACATCTTGATCAAGTACTCGTAAGCCGTACCGAGCAAGTCAGGACGTTCAAAGTCACATGTACGTAAACGATGTTGATTAAAGTGCGAAAGTAAGTCGCGAAGCTTTTTATCTGACAGTTTGTTTTTAATATTAAAGTCGATACTAACCAGTACGCCCTCAAGCGAGCTGTTGTGCTCTTCAATGGCTTCTGTGGCTTTATTCAGCTCAGCGCCTATATCGTGTTTTAAGTCTTTTAAAACGCCCCAGCGAGCGCTTTGCGGAATAAAAAAGGTGCTGTCGTATTCATCTTCATCTTGCGCCAGTTCAGTGGCCTGTACTTCGGTTTTACCTTTAGCTAGGTAATAAGCGATAACCTTCTCTTGCTCCTCGTCAAACGAGTCAGACAAACGTTTAAGGAACATCATGCCGAAGATGTAGTCTTTAAATTCAGACGCGTCCATATTGCCGCGTAAAATGTCGGCCGTTTGCCAAAGAAAAGATTCGAGTTGTTGCAAGGTAATTGGTTGAGACATGGGGAAAAGATCGCCTATTAGTGTGTTTATTAAGCTGTGAAAAAATAAAAAATAAATGAGTATTCGGTTTATGCGGATAACTTAACATTTTTGCCGAAAATAAAAATAATTTTTTCAGGTAATTACAAAACCGAAACTAAATTAGGAGGACAGTTAAATGTGTTGTGATCGGCACTAAAAATTTTATAATTTTTTAAGTCAAATTAGTAATAGCTGATCTGTATTTATAGATGGCCCCGTCCATTCTTTCAGTTGTTGGCCTAGGGGGCCTGCTAAAGCATTTTCATTCGTCGCGGGCAGACTACATCACCGCTTAAACGGCTTCACAGTTTGTATTTGTCGATTATTATCTAGACTTCTATTATCAATTTAATCAAGGATGATAAAATGACAAATAATGATTTTGAACGTTTAAATGATCTGGCTGATAAAGCGCTTAATGAAGCTGTAACCGAAAATGAACTTAAATAGTTTAGCCAACTCCTGAACATGTGGAATGACTCAACAGAGCTTAACTTGTATAGTTGCCGCAACTATATCCAACTAACACTTAAACGACAGCAATAAAAAAAGCACCTGTTAAGGTGCTTTAAACGATGCACTGATTGTCACTAATGCCACTAATAAGTCGTTAGCGTTTGATGAATTTAGAAGGCAAAAACCGAACTACTTCCGGTGGAGTGATAAGGCTAACTAATGCCACAAAAGAGACATTAGCTATTACAGCTAATTGTACTGGTTGGATTAGCTTTTGTATCGATAACGTCCCGTTAATCGATATTTACCATTAAATGATATTTCTCGAACTCCATCCCCTTCACCAAA
>Ga0209395_1005240_pt1 | contig 14702 bp, 10 predicted proteins | sample GOMGulsemesocosm_3_FD_184635 | JGI IMG/M metagenome (GOLD analysis project Ga0209395, IMG submission 184635) | Methane-oxidizing microbial communities from mesocosms in the Gulf of Mexico - GOM9D Gulf of Mexico (SPAdes) (version 2) | ecosystem: Environmental > Aquatic > Marine > Cold seeps... | reverse complement strand
TGTAACGAATATTGATGATGCCTCAAATGTATCTGTTAGTTTAAATGGAACAATAGTAAGTTCTATGTATAATACAACAACTGGAGTTTTAACGTCAACGTTCTCATTAATTGAAGGAATTAATGTAATTGTTGTAACAGCAAATGGATGTGAGTCAGTTAGTGAAACATTAAATGTTGAGTTTACTGCACCATGTAATATTCCTGTAATTACATTAACGTCAGCTTCTGCTGCTACAACATCAAGTTATGCTTTAGCAGGAACTGTAACGAATATTGATAATGCCTCAAATGTATCTGTAAGTTTAAATGGAACAATAGTAAGTTCTACGTATAATACAACAACTGGAGTTTTAGCGTCAACGTTCTCATTAATTGAAGGAACTAATACAATCATTGTAACGGCAAATGGTTGTGAAGTGATGACTGAACTTAAAAGTGTTAGTTTAGAGATTGAGCCATGCGGACCAAGATTTAATCCTGGAAATTCTAGTTGGGAATTCTGTTTGGTAACACCGACAGGAACTTATTCAAGAGACGATTTGAATAGTAATTTCACATATTCTGGACCAGCTTCAAGTGTTTATTTCAAACCAATTGCTGGGGGTGGTAATGCTAATGTTAATGGATCAACTTATGCAGTTCAAAATGGAAACTATTATTTATTTACAGGAGCGTTAGTTGTTGATGTCAGTAGTAGTCATCCAGGTTCTATGGGACATTGGGAGATTTGTTTAACAGCAGATAGAAATCCAACTTTTGGTTCAGGAAATAATAAGCCGACAAGCCCATGTGCTTCAAATAATAATAATAATAATGGAGGGAATAATGGACACTCATTAGAGGTTCCAAAACCTACTGTGAAAACAGTTTTACCAATGACAACTAGAAAAACAGTAACGTCTAATGTGTTTTATTTTAAAGCAAAATTGACTTCAATTGAATCAAAAAGCCAAGTGAAAATAAAAGTAAATGGTAAAGCACAAAATTCGTTTATCTATTCAAGTGGGAGTAAGAATGTTTCAGGTTCATTTAGGTTAGTAAAAGGAATGAATTCAATTGTAGTAACGGCTACAAATTCATCAGGTTCTGCTAGTTTAAAGTATACTATTAATTATGTTCCTAAAGTTGTCAAGCCAAAGCCACCAGTAACAAAGCCAAAACCTACACCTGGGCCAAAGCCACCTATGACAATACCTACACCTACGCCCAGACCAAAACCTCCTGTAACAAAACCAAAACCTACGCCCAGACCAAAACCTCCTGTAACAAAGCCAAAGCCTACGCCAAGACCAAAGCCACCTGTAACGAAACCAAAGCCTACGCCAAAACCAAAGCCGCCTGTAACAAAACCAAAACCTACACCAAAACCAAAGCCAAAGCCACCTGTAACAAAACCAAAACCTACAAGTACTGGTCGCGGATAATATTAAAAGCCATTAATTCTAAATTGAATTAATGGCTTTTTAAGTTACTAAATTATAGTTTTTTCAAATGCGTTTAATTTTGTGTATATTTGAATAAAAATTAAAAATGTCTAAACTATTAATTAGTGTTGTAGGAGTAATGTTTATGTTTACTTCAGTTGCACAAACACAAATTTCTCAAAATTGTATAAGTGATATCTATATTATTCAAGAAGATTTACGACTCAATCAGGGTAAATTATCAAATAGAATAATTGAAACATTTCCAATTAATACGATTCGTGGTGTGAATTACTTATCATTTTTAGCTCAGGTAAATTCAGGTTTTAGCAGAAGTGATTTAGAAAATAATTCTATTATTGTTGGAACTAAAATAAATAATATTGTAAGTTTAAAAATACCCATATTAGAGTTAAGTCAGGTAGAAAACTTAATTGGAATTGATATTTTACAAGTCGCTGGGAGAATAAGACCAACTTTAAATAAAGTTTTATACGATATAAGGGCTGACAGTGTTCATGCTGCAATAGACTTACCACAATCTTATACTGGTAAAGATGTGTTGATTGGAATTACTGATTGGGGTTTCGATTATACTCATCCTAATTTTTACGACACATTATTGCAGTCTACCAGAATACTAGCAGCTTGGGATCAATACAAAACTTCAGGTCCAAATCCCAATGGATTTAATTATGGAACTGAATTTTCTACACCCGCAGAATTATTAAATGCAGGTTCTGATACCGCAAATATTTATTCATATAACTATCATGGTTCGCATGTTGCTGGAATTTGTGGTGGAAGTGGTGCTGGTTCACCTTTTCGTGGTGTTGCTTTTGAAGCGCAATATTTGATTACTACATTTTTAGTTGACGAAAGTTCTGTTTTAGATGCATGGCAATGGATGTATGATAAAGCAACCACAGAAAACAAAAAATTAGTTATTAATATGAGTTGGGGGTTGTATCATACAGGTGCTTTAGACGGAACTTCATTGTTGAGCCAGGCATTAGATAACTTCACTGATTTAGGTGTGTTGTTTGTGTCGTCAGCAGGTAATAATGGTAATAATAATTTTCATATAAAAAAAGAGTTTTCAAATGATACTCTACTAACAAGAGTTAACTTTTCATCTACTGCATACTCTGCATATTATTGGGGGCAAAGTATACATGCTTGGGGAGATGTGAATAGTAATTTTTCAGCTGGTTTACAAATTTTGAATTCGTCTAATCAATTAATGGGTGAAAGCCCTATGTTTTCAACTTTAACAACATCTTCTTATGTGGATAGTTTTGTTGTTGTAAATGGTGTTATGGATACGATTTGGTATAATTTATCAATGGATAATATATATCCGACTAATAACAGGTCTCAAATGAGGTTGAGAGTGAAGAAAAATAGTAGTTATAGAATTATTTTAAAATCTTTTGCAAATACAGGTGTAGTTCATTATTGGAATGTTGGTGAAACTACAACTGATGTAGGTAATTGGGGTGATAGTTTTACTTCAATGGGTGCTGGGTACACGGCCGGAGATTCTCATTATGGAATTGGTGCACCAGCTTGTTCTGCAAAAGCTATTTCTGTTGCGGCGCATAGTTCAGAGTATGCTATAACAGGAGGTTCCATTTTTGGTGGAGCACTTGCAAGCTTTTCAAGTGAAGGGCCATTAATGGATGAGACGATAAAACCAGATATTTCTGCTCCTGGCGTAAGTATTGGCTCTTCAGTGTCTTCATATACTGATGCTTCATACACTCCTGCAACTACTGTTACTTTTAATGGGAACGATTATGATTTCACTAAAATAAGTGGGACGTCTATGTCTTCACCTGTTGTAGCGGGTGTTTGTGCTTTAATTTGGGAAGCAAATCCTTATCTAGCATCTTGGCAAGTAAAATCTATTATAATTCAAACTGCCAGAGAAGATGTAAATACGGGTAATATTCCAAATTCAGGAAGTTATGAGTGGGGGCATGGAAAAGTTAATGCATACAAGGCGATTAAAATGGCATTAAGCATTGTAGGTGTAATTGAAGTTGTTAAACCAATTAAATGGTCTATATTTCCAAATCCAACATCAGATTATCTTACTTTAAACGGTTTGAATGAAACTATTAAATCTATTCAGATTGTTAATGTAAATGGTCAACTGGTAAAAGAGTTAGAACGTACAAATCAAATAGACATTATGGATCTGTCTACTGGTACTTACATTATAAGATTAATAAATGATAATCATGTTGAGCAGAAAAAATTCATTATAGAATAGTCATAAAGCAGAAAAAGGAAGATAATTATTTAAACTATCTTCCTTTTCCTTCATCATGAAAAAACTATAAAACCATAAACTTATAAATCATGTAAAATATAAGTTGGGACAAAGGTAGTACTTTTATTTTAAATAAAAATAGTATTCGCGCATAATATTTTTTTATAATTTCTTTAAATACAACCTCTTCAGTATTTAATGTTTTTATAAAATATGCACCAGTATCTAAAGTGTTTGTGTTGAAAGTTAGAAGGTTATTGCATTCAATAGTCTAATAATTCTGCCTAGAATTCAAAATGTGAATTAAGGAATTTGGTTGTATTTGTTTAAGGATAAATTTAATTAAGGTTTTGTGTAAAATAAAAAAACACCTCAATAAAAATGTTTTATAATTTATTGTATGTTAAAGTAATCTCCGCTTCTGTTGATAGTTCTTCAATTAAAATGTCATCTTCATATGCATTATACTCTACTGTCAACTCAAGTGTTAAAAAGTTGTTTTCTAATATGCCGTATCCCGAAATAATGTGTATAGCGGTGGTCATGTTGGTAAAGTTTGAAGTTTCATAAATGAGGTTGTCATAAGGGTCTATTGTTATGTATTCATCATTGATTACCGTAGCTGTAATAACCTTACCTCTATTTACTATATTTGTTAATGTAATTCTATTGTAATCTGTTTTGGTTATAGTGCATGTGTAGGAGTCAATTTCACTCCCGCTAGAGTTTTCTGTTTTATAAGTACCTACAAATTTATCTGAACTAAAGCTACAACTATTGTCGTCTTTGTTCGCTTCTGAATTATAATTATTAGCGTTTTTATCTGTGCATCCTTCTTTTTTACAAGAACTCATTCCAATTAAAATGATACATGTGAGAATTAAAAAAATAATTTTTTTCATAGTATTATTTTGTTTAGTTATTTAACTAAGTTACAATATAATAATGAATAATTAGGTGTGATTATTAAAATAGTCAAAAAGGAATTTGACTTACTGAAGCTTCCCAATTAAAGTTCTCTTTTACAAATAATTGTGCTTTCTCAGTGATTTTTTTTGAAGTTAAATTGTCTTTAAGTAATAGATTAATTCCTTTTTCAAATTCATCTAATGTGTCAGCAATAATTAATTCAGATCCTGACTTTCCACCTAGTGCATTGTTGGCGAGTGAAGTTGTAATACAAGGTATATTCAAAGCCATAGCTTCTAATAATTTATTTTGTAGCCCAGTACCAATAAATAAAGGGGCGATAAAAATTTTACCTTTTAAATAACTTTCTCTAATGTCATCAACCCATCCTGATACGGTTACATTACTTAGTTCATTATATTTTTGAATTTTTTGGGTTGGATTCACACCTGCTAACAATACGTTTAACGTTATCCCTTTGGCTTCAAATAATGGTAGAATTTGAGAAACTATATAAGTACAACTTTCAATGTTTGGAGGGTAGCTTAGATTTCCAACAAATACCAAATCATATTCTTTTTTTAAACTATCATTTGAGTAGTCGTAAAAATAGTCATCAATACCATTTGGAATTATAGTGATGTTCTTTTGTTGTGGATGTTGAATTAACTTCTTATCCTGTTTGGAGATAATAGTATGGTTGTTAAAATAGTCAAAGATTTTATTTTCGTAAGTTTTTACACGATTGCCTTCCAGTTTTAAAACAAACTTTGAAATTAATGCTGCATTTTCAGCTCTTCTCAACAAGCCAGAGCTTAATGCATCCATATAGTCTATTGTTTTAGGAATTGAGTGAATGTTTTTTACATATTCTGCAGTTCTAATTAATTGACAAAATATGATGCTAGGTTTAGTTTCGTTTATAATAGCATTAATCTTTTTGTGTATTGGCTTTTGATAAAAGTAACCGATTTGAAATGGCTTACTTGTGAAAAACATTTTAAGCGTATTCCATAGTATTAAAAAGTAATTTAGTTTAAAAATGTGAATTGACTTACAGTATTTTTTTAATTCATTTTGCCACTCCTCTTTAATTTCTGCTCTTGTCAATGAACATAAGATGACATCATAAGTTTTGGAAAGCTCTTTTATTTGATGATAGGCTCTTAGTTTGTCACCTTTCTCCAATGGAAAAGGAAACCTAGAGGTTGTCATTAATACTGTTTTTTTTGAACTGATCATTTTATAAAGAGTTTGCGAACGATAGTAATGATTTCATTAGTTGATCGTTGTTATGTTCTTTTTCGACAAAAGTACGTGCATTTTTTCCAATTTCAATGGCCTTGTGAGGGTTTTCAATTAATTGATTTATTTCAAATATAAATTGGTCTTTAGAGTTTGCTATTAAGACATTTTCTTGATGAGTAGCATGAATTCCTTCTAGTCCAACTGTGGTAGAAATTACGGTTTTCCCCATTGCCATGGCCTCTATAATTTTAATTCTCATACCACCTCCAGAAAACAATGGAACAATCATGACATCATGATCGTCTATAAACTCTGTAGCAGAATTGACTTGCCCATGATTTATGATTTGCTTATCTTTCAGATTTAGTAAAGAGTTGGGCATGTTTTTGCCAGCTAGATGCAGTTCAATAGGTTGAGAAGTATAGTTATTCCAAACTGTTTTTAAAAACCATTCAATAGCTTCAATATTCGGGTTCCAATCCATAGATCCTATATGGAACAGTTTTAATTGGGTTGAAAGGGGAGTGAAAGAAGGTGTGTAATTTTCAAAATCAATGCCAAATGGAACCGTTGTGATTTTTAAGTCAGAATTTGCAGTTAAATATTTTTTTGTATCTTCTTGACTGATGGTAACAATACCATCAAGGTTGGGAAGTATTTTTTTTTCGTATTTTTTTAAGTTGGAAGCTAGGTAATTTAAGTATCCTTTTTTTAAAGGGTTCTTTTCTTTCTGAGCTAATCTTTCCCAAATTAAATACTCAAAATTATGACTTCTAAGTATAATTTTAGCCTTTGAGTTGTTTTGAATTGTACTTAAATAAGGTGTTAGGTAAAGACTTTCTAGTATAATAAAATCATACGAGTTGTCTTTTAATTGGTGTTCTATTTTTATGTTTAAGTTTTCAGAAAAAAACCGACTCACGTTATAACAATCAGATGTGATTAATGACGAAAGGGCATCAAAAGCGTTTACTGTTGTGTCTATAAATACACCTTCAATATTTGTTTGATTTACAAAGCTTTTTGGAAAATTTTCTAATGAAAAGGGATGTTTAAGTGTTGATACAGAAATGATTTTCAAATCGACAGCATTGTTAAGTAATCCTAGGGAAACATTCTTCATAGCTATACAGCCTCCATCTATGGCAGGGTAAGGCGGTTTGTTACAAAGTTGAAGGACTTTCATTATTTGCGTATAATTTTTTTAATCATTCGTTTATAAACTTCAATGTCAAATAATGCGGAATCATTTGCTGCTTTATAGGTTAAAAACAACCCAATTGGTGAAAGGATTAGTGAGCTCATCCACATACCTATGATAGGTGTCATTGATTTAGATTCAATCATGTTTTCACCTGTAATTGATAAGATGTAATACATTAAAAAGAAAAGCACAGCAAATATTAACGGTGCGCCAAGTCCACCTTTTTTAATGATAGCCCCTAATGGTGCACCTATAAAAAACAATACAATTAAGGCAAACGATAATGAAAATTTTCTGTGCCATTCTGTTTTGTATTCACTCAAATCTTCTTCTCTCATTCCTCTTAATTGGCGACTCATGGTAATGTAATCCTTTTTTGCTCTAATTTTATTTTGTGTTGTCGTTAGTGCAGAGTTTAGGTCGGCCGTTGATAAACTATCCAAGTAGAAAATTGAAGTCGTTTTCTTAGGAATGTTTAAGTTTTTATTTGTTTTATCTTCAAGAGGAATCTCTTCAAATTGTGCTAAAGCTTCAGCGTCATAAATTACAGTTTGAGAAACTAAACTACTTTGAAAAGATTGATTAATAGAATCATTTGATAATGCAAAAGAATCAATAGCAATACCAAGTTGTTTATAGTTCATCATTTGATATTCTCTTTTGAATAAATCTTCATCAGATTTTTGAAGAGAAAATCCGCTCATATCAAACTTTACTATCGTTTCTTTAAAGAATGATTTTCGATACGGATATTTAGCTTTGGCGTTAAAATCAAGTTTTCCATTTTCATACATAGAGCCATTAGATAGCTTTAGTAGTAAAAATTGTTCATCTTCAGATTTTAATAATTCACCTTTTTCTGCTTTAACTATTTTTCCACTTTTCTCATAAATTAATAGACCAAAAAGCTCTCCAGTATTTTCATCTTTCCTATCAACTTTAATTGACGTGTCATTTAATTTATTAAATACTCCTTCAGAAATAGCAAAAGTTGGGTCTTTTGATTGTAAATCATAAATAAGGGTACGTTGTTTTAAGTTAGCGATAGGTAAAACATAATTGGAAAAATAAAATGTACCAATAGATAAAAATACGACTAGAATTAACATAGGTTTCATCACTTTGAAAAGTGACATACCAGAAGATTTCATTGGAGTAAGTTCATTACTTTCAGCTAAATTCCCCATGGTCATAATAGATGAGAATAACACAGCAATGGGTAAAGCTAAAGGTATAAGGTTTGCTAATGTAAAGAAGAGTAGCTTTAGAATAACAAAAACTTCAACCCCTTTCCCCATAAGATCATCAATATACTTCCATACAAACTGCATTAATAAAAACAGCATGGCTATAACAAAAGTTATAACAAAAGGTCCAATGAAGGATTTGATTATAAATGTGTTAATTTTTTTGATAAAAAGGAGGTCTTAACTAATAACCCAAACTTAAAATATATAGAATTCTATAAATTATTAGTTTGGGTTTTAAAAATTAAATAAATAATGGTTGATTAACAACCAAGTGTTTTTTTAAGAGAATCTATTTGGTTAGTCCAAAGTAATTTTGCTTCATCAATTTCATCTTCTTCTGCAAAATCAGTAATCATTAATGCAACATCACGTGTCATGTCATCTACTTTAATGACTATTTCAAAATATGTTTTCAAATCATCTTCTTTGTCATCTTCCCATTGGAATTTAACGGATTCACCTTTTTTCTTTGTTAAAAGAAAAGCAGATTCTTCACTTCCGTCCCAAATAAAAGTAAATAAATCTTTTTTAATGTTTACATCATCTGCAAACCATTCACTTAGCCCACTAGGGGTACTTATCATATTAAATAGAATAGCCGTTGAGGATTTAATCTCAATTTCCATTTCAAATTGTATCTTATCAGACATAGTTTTTCTTCATTTTAATCGCGGTAATATACACAATTTTGCTTGTTTAGAGCAGTAAAACTTTGTTTTTTTCTTGTTTTAGGTGTATTATTTGCCAATCTATTGAAAATAACACATCTAAAGTGTAACCTTAGTTTTTTTAGTGCGTAATAGTACTCACGATTATAACAATTAATAGGATGGATATTTTAAATATAGCTAATATGAATAAGAAGTATATTGAACTTGCAAAACAGAAATTGCAAAATCATAAAGTAAGTGGGTCTAAAACAGAATTATCAATTTTTCAAGTGGCTGAATTAATAGATGTTATAAATGGAAAGATTGAAAAATTCACGTTAAATAATTCAATTCAAAACTTTAGTGTAAGTTTGAATTAATTAAAAAAAACACAAATAGTTTTAAAGGAAAGAGGGAAGCATTTTGTTGACCTCTTTTTTGTTAAATAAAAATGACGATTTACTGTTGTAAACCGTCATCAAATATAACTAAAACAATCTCTATGAGAAAGTGGGGGTAGGATTAATTACCATTATCGTTAAAAATCCAAATTTTTTTAAGCGTAGTTAAATGTGTAAATTTTTTCATAAGTTTTTATTTTGAAGCTAAGTTAATTAATGTTAAATTAAATTTTAACCTAAAAAACTGTAACAGCTTAATTTGTTTAGTGAAGTGTGTGAAATTCTGAGTTACTGGTTTGTCATATTTTTAAAGAAATGTTATCTTTACACTAAATCAAAATTAGTAGGTATGAAATTAAGAGCTTTAATAATAGATGATGAAGAGTTAGCAAGGAAAAATCTTGCAATGCTAGTTAACGATTATTGCCCAGAAGTTGAGGTGGTTGGAGATGCAGGTAATATTGTTGAAGCAAAAGAGAGAATAGAAACACTTAATCCTGACTTTATTTTTCTTGATATTAGAATGCCAAGAGCATCTGAAGGGTTTGAATTGTTGGAATCGATAGAGAAAAGAAATTTCTTTGTGATTTTTGTAACTGCTTTTAAAGATTATGCCTTAAAAGCATTTAATGCGAATGCTATTCATTATGTTTTAAAACCCGTTGATGTTGATGATTTACAAAATGCTGTTGCAAAAGTTGTAGAAACAAAAGGGAATTATAATTCAGAACCTGAAAACTTCAATACTTATTTTGAAGCCATCAAAAATTTATCTTCAAGTATTGAAAACAAAGGATATGGTGATAAGATAGCTATAAGTCATACTAAAGGAATTAAATTAATTGAAACAAGTACTATTTTATATGCAGAAGCATCTGGAAACTGTACAATGCTTTATTTTACTGATGGGAAAAGGTATTTAGATACTAGAACTTTAAAAGTTTATGAAAGTATTTTAAACCCGAGTGAGTTTTATCGAGTTCACAAATCTTATATCATTAGTATGGCTCAGTTAAAAGAATATATTAATGAAGATGGGCATTTTGCAGTGTTAAAAACTGGAAAATTGGTACCTGTAGCAAGAAACCGAGTTTCTACTTTTGTAAAAGCATTAAAAGCACTTTAAAAGTGAAATGGTTTACACTTTTACTAATCGTTTTCTGTTATGCACATGTTGGTATTGCTCAGCAGTTTAGTTTTATTAATTACGGCGTAAAGGAAGGTTTGTCACAGTCTCAAGTGACGGATGTTTGTCAAGATGATTTAGGCTATTTGTGGGTGTCTACGCAATCAGGTTTAAGTAAATTTGATGGAGAAGAGTTTGTTAACTTTTCTGTAGATGATGGACTTGCAGGGAATACAATACACAAGTTGCTTTATTCTTCTAAAGATAAAACACTTTGGATTGCATCTGCAAATGGGATAACAAGATTTAAAGATAATGTATTTACACCTTATTATTTTGAATCAAAGCTTAGTGTTAACGATTTAATTTTACATGAAGATACATTATATGTAGCCAGTAAAAAAGGGGTGTATTCTTTCAAAGATGGCTACCTAAATCAATATTCATCTTTTTTTAGTGTTAGAGAGTTTGCAGCGCTAAACGATTCAATTTTATTGTGTGCGACTAATGAAGGATTGTTTGAGTTTTCTAATGGGCAATTTAGAGTTTATGGAGATTCAACACTTTCAAATTTAAATTTTAGTGGAGTTTCAATTGATAATAACGAATTGTTTTTGTCCACTTATGGGCATGGCTTGTTGGTGTATGATTTTAAAACCAAAAAACTTAAAACTAAGAACTTAAATTTTGACAGGGTCAGAAATGTTTATGTTTTTGACAATCAAATCTGGGCATCAAGTACTAGTGGGCTAGTTCAGTTAGAAAGGTCAACTGATGAGGCAACTTATTTTAACGAACAAAATGGATTATTGTCAAATGCCGTTAAGTGTGTATTTAAAGATAAAGATAACATTATATGGATTGGTGTTTATGGCAAAGGCTTATTGAAGTTTTCAGGCAAGTCAATTACTAGTTATACAAGTAAAGAAGGTTTGTCTTCTGAAATTGTAATGAGTATTAGTGAAGATGAAAATGGACAATATGTTTTTGGAACTTATGACAAGGGTGTTGTGTTATTAAGAGAAAATGAACCCATGTATTTTGATACGGAAAATGGTTTAAGCCACAATACAGTTTGGAAAGTAAAGAATATAAATAATACGACTTGGATTGGCTCTAATAAAGGTGTCAGTTATTTGAAAGACAATAAAATTATTCAGTCTAATTTTATAACAGGTAAAATCAAATCAATAGAATCTATTGATGACAATGTGTTTTTCGGTGGTAAAAAAGGCTTATGGAAAAAGCATAAAGATGAATATACCTACATTTTGAAAGATGCAATATATGATATCAATAAAATTCAAATTTCTAACAAAAAAATATTCCTAGCTACTAAAAATGGTTTGTTTTGGCAATTTACAACTAAGCTTAAAGATGATTTTTATCAAATTAAATTAAATGAGAATAACTGTAATACAATAGTTGTAGATAGTTATGAGAATTTATGGGTCGGAACAATTAATGGGTTATTTATTATTTCTCCTCAGAATATAATTTTAGAATATAAACTGGATGTGACAAATTTTAAGTCAAAAAATATTTTAGGAGCGATTAAAGATGATTATGATAATGTTTGGCTAAGTAGTGCTAATGGTGTTTATTTAATCAATAAGGCTAATCCTTTTACTGACACTTTAACGCAGTTTCATTACTCAACTGAAGAAGGATTGGTAGATTTAGAATGTAATTTAAATTCAATTTATGAGGATTCAAGACATCAAATTTTAGTCGGTAATTCGTCTGCGTTAATTAAAATTGACCCGAGTTTAAATTCAGAATTATTTAGTTATTCTATCCCATTGCTCTCGATAAGATCGATAAAATTGTTTAAAGAAATTTTTGATTATAAATTATACGCTAAATCATTTGATTCATTGACTCAAGTGCCGAATGATATAGTTTTTCCACATGAAAAAAATCATTTAACTTTTGATTTTGTAGGAATTAATTTAAAAAATTCAGGAAACATAAAATACAGTTATAGATTGTTGGGGGCTGAAGAGAATTGGTCTCCCTTGTCAAACGAAAAGTCTGCGACCTATTCATTTATTACAGATGGTGATTATGAGTTTCAATTAAAAGCAACTAACATAAATGGTTTGTGGACTCCAGTGAAAACTATTAAAATAACAATATTACCTCCGTATTGGAAAACGTGGTGGTTTCTAACTTTGATTTTATTAACGCTAAGTGGGTTAATCTATTTAGGGTTTAAGTTGAAAACCAGAAATGCTAATACTAAAAGATTAACAAAACAACTTGTTTTTAAAAACAGATTAAGAGAGTTAGAGCAGCAATCACTGAATGCAAGTATGAATAGGCATTTTATTTTTAATTCATTAAACTCTATTCAATATTTTATAAATAGCTCTGATAAAAAATCAGCGAATAAATATCTATCTAGCTTTGCAAAACTGATTCGTAAAAACTTAGATAGTTCAACTGCCGATAATTTTATTGTAAGCTTGAATGAAGAGATTGAAAGAATATCATTGTATTTGGTTCTTGAGAAGATGCGATTTGGTGAGAAATTTGATTATTCTGTTAATGTGAGTCCTGATGTAGATGTAGAGATGACCATGATTCCATCTATGTTATTGCAGCCGTTTGTTGAAAATAGTATTATTCACGGTGTTTTACCACTTGAAGGTCCTAAGAAGGGGAAGATTGAAGTAAATGTTAAATTAGAATTAGATTCTTTAGTATTTGAAGTTGTTGATAACGGTGTAGGTATTGATAAGAGTTTAAGTTTAAAAGATTCATTTGATGGAGATCATGAATCGAAAGGAATGATGATTACAGAAAATAGAATTGAACTTTTAAGGCAAGTAGATGGTGAAAACCTTATGATTATTGGCCCATTTCAAATAGATGACGGTATAGGAGGAGTTGTTGGTACAAAAGTGATAATTAAAATCCCAATTAACAATGAGTGATTTCTTTAAAGGTTTAAAAGTTATTGAAATTGCAAGTGTTTTAGCTGGCCCTTCTGTTGGTATGTTTTTTTCAGAGATGGGTAGTCAGGTGACGAAAATTGAAAACAAAAAATCTAAAGGAGATGTCACTAGGTCGTGGAAATTGCCTTCTGAAGCTAAAGATGCAACTGTTTCTGCTTATTTCTGTGCTGTTAATTATAATAAGTCATATCAATATCTAGATTTAACTAATTCGGATGATTTAGGATACGTAAAATCTCAAATTATAGAAGCGGACATTGTAATACTTAATTTTAAATTTGGAGATGATGTTAAATTTGGGTTAGATTATGAATCACTTTCAAAAAACAACTCAAAACTTATTTATGGAACGATAAATGGTTTCGGAGAAGATAGTGAAAGAGTGGCTTATGATTTGATCTTACAAGCTGAAACAGGGTTTATGTCCATGAATGGAACTCCAGATTCAGGTCCAGTGAAAATGCCAGTGGCATTAATAGATGTTTTAGCAGGCCATCAATTAAAAGAAGGGTTGCTAGTTGCGTTAATTGAAAGGTTAAAGACCAATAAAGGAAGAAAAGTGTCTGTGTCATTATATGATAGCGCGGTAGCTAGTTTAGCAAATCAAGCTACAAACTGGTTAATGGGTAATCATGTAGCAAAACCAATTGGTAGTACACATCCAAACATTTGTCCTTATGGAGAGTTGTTTACAACAGTTGATGGCGAATTAATTACGTTTGCTATTGGAAGTAATAAGCAGTTTTATAATTTGTGTGACGTGTTAGGTTGTGTACAGTTAGTATCTGATGACAGGTTTAAAGATAATTTTTCAAGAGTTAAAAATAGAATACAATTAGAACAATTAATTTCAGGAAAAGTTAGTCAATGGAAATCGTTAGATTTAATTAATGAACTGCATAAAAAGTTTGTCCCAGTGGCAAAAATTAATTCTATTAATGAAGTGTTTCAAAATTCAAAAGCAAAAGCTTTGATTTTACATGAAACTATTGAAGGCGTAAAAACGCAAAGGGTTAAAACCGTAGTTTTTAAATAGCTACTTATTCCTAGGTGTATTTAAATAATGAATAAAAAAGAAGAGGAGCATTAGCTCCTCTTCTTTTTTACTTAATATGTCCCATTCGGAATTACATTTTCATGAATCCAACTTCAGCTTCAGTTAAATGTCTGTAGTTACCACGTGGTAAATCTTTTTTAGTTAATTCGCCAAAGTAAACGCGGTCTAATTTTCTAACCTGGTAACCAAAATG
>Ga0209395_1005238_pt1 | contig 14707 bp, 10 predicted proteins | sample GOMGulsemesocosm_3_FD_184635 | JGI IMG/M metagenome (GOLD analysis project Ga0209395, IMG submission 184635) | Methane-oxidizing microbial communities from mesocosms in the Gulf of Mexico - GOM9D Gulf of Mexico (SPAdes) (version 2) | ecosystem: Environmental > Aquatic > Marine > Cold seeps... | reverse complement strand
GCAGAACTTGAAATTAGTAACTATATAGTGTTTTATAATGAGCAGCGATACCATCAAAGTCTAAACGATTTAACACCTGATCAGGTTTATTTTGCTAGACAAAGGTTCGCCGCATAACTTGGATTGAACACTTAAAAACTAAGGTTATGTGTCCAACTGAAGGGGTCCACTTCTCCTCGATCAACAATGTAGCCATTACGACTCACGCCTTCAAACGATATAAACTGAACCATAATTAAGATAAACTTAAGTGATGTACTCTAGGTTAGAGTCATTGGTATATATTTAAGGAATAAGATGAAACGTTTACCGCCGTTAAAAGCTCTTCATGTATTTCTAGTCGCTGCACAACACCACATCTTTAAGCAAGCCGCCGAACAATTGCATGTCTCGCAGGCTGCTGTTAGCCAACAGATTCGATTGCTAGAAGAGTATTTCCAAGAGGTACTATTTGAGCGTAATGCAAAGCAAACACGGCTTAGTAGCAAAGGGCGATTACTGTTCCCCTATATTGAGCAGGCATTCGAACAAATCAGCCAAGGCGTTTACTCGGTGACTCAACAGCCAAACCCGAACTCACTTAATATCACTGCAACGCACTCGTTTACTTCATTATTCTTAGGGACACGGCTCAGTGACTTTCAATCTAACAATGACGAATTGTCGGTACAATTCGCACCGAGTAATCACTTACTTAACTTCAATGATGACCAAATAGACTTGGAATAAGAAGTGGAAAAGGAATATATGCTGACTTAGAGAATCGTTTATTATTTGATGATAGTATCGCGCTAATTGCTAGTCCGTTGTTATTTCAAAATGTGGCCCATAGCGAATTATCATTGGCACATGTGTTAACAATGCCACTGTTGGCAGATACAAGTAGCGATATTATCGAAGCAATCAATGATTGTTGTCAGCAGGCTAACATCGATTTTAACTAACTAAGCTTCACGCTAAAAACCACTGACTCAGTACCTGTTATTCAAAGTGTATTGGCAGGTAAAGGGATCGCGTTTGTCAGTAAATTACTGGTCACTGAATATATTAACAATGGGTTATTATTCAATCCATTGAATTATTCCTATCACACCTTAAACAACATCTACCTCGTTACGCCACCGCACCACTTTAAATGGCAGAAAATACAGACATTTGAGTGCTGGTTAAGATCTCAAATAGTTGACTTAATAACCATTAACGACAAGAATTAACAAAACAGTATTTTATACGTAGCACATTGGGGGAATTTTGGATAAACGTAACTCACATAGTCATCAAGCGATTATGTCACCGTCGGTGCTCATAACCCCTTTATTACTATTACTCACATCAAGCCTATTATCAGTACTATGGTACGATGGTGCTTGGTCATTAGCTTCATTTAGTAATGCACCATTAGTCTTAGCCCATATCGCAATAGTCAGTGTTTTATTGATTGGCTATTACCTGATTATCAATAAAATGAGACGAGCTGTTAATGCACTAGCTCAACAAAATAATGAGCTAGTAGCGAAGTTAGAAACACAAACAAACCTGCTACACCTAGAGACCTTTCAACATCGAAAAACTAGTGATGAGTTGCATAACGTGAAAGTAAGCGATCCTCTTACCAATATTTATAATCAGACCTATTTCCAAGAACTACTGAGTAACGAAATTGACCGAAACCGGCGCTATGGTAATAACTTTTCTATATTGCTCATTGAGTTAGATGATTTCACGTCCATCATCGATATGTACGGTTATGAATTCGGCGATTTCGCGATGAAAGCATTCGCTCAACTGATCGCCAAAAAACTAAGAAAAAGTGACTTATTAGCACGCTATGATGGTCGAAATTTTGTCATTATAGCGCCAAATACAGATATTAATGCCTCAAAACAATTTGCCGACCGATTGTGTCAAAGTATTGAGATAGCAGATATTTATTATGAAGGCGTGCCGCTTAAAATCACCTTGAGTATCGGTGTTGCAGCCCCATGTGTAGTAGAAGAGTTAACGGTGGAAAGTATCACATTAGCCACAGAGTGCGCACTAAATACAGCTAAGGAACAAGGGCGAAACCAGGCAGTGAAAGCAACACGACGTTAACCCAACTAATGGCTTAACGTCTAATCAACCACTACAATTTCACGTTATAACTCAACGCAAGCAATGTTGCATTAGCACGCGTGGTACCGGTAATTTGAGCGACGTTAAAATTACCTTGATATTGAGTTTCAGTCACCAACGTGTCTTTGCCGATCAGCATCGTTACACCTAAGTCAATGCTGCTATCTTGATCAATCTGAACACTTATCCCTGCAGATAACCATTGACGGTCTGAATCTGGAATAGCTATCGATAAGCGATCATCAACCGCGCCCATGTCATACATATAGCCAATTCGAGCTGTCCACTGTTCATTCAATTGGTGAGTCGCGCCGAGTGAAACATGCCATGTGTCACGCCAATCGTAGCGCTTAAACACACCCACTTTATCAGTAGAAAGCGCGTCGAAGTTACTCCATTGAATGAATTGAGCCGAGTAATGAAATGCTGTAAGCGTGGTCAGTTGGTGAAAACCAGAAAATTCAAACATCGACGGTAACGGAATATTGAGCGTGTCGTCATTAACGGCAACGCCCGAAAATACAAAGTCACCATCAAATTTAAGCGTTGGGCTATAGCGATAACTCAGCCCAAAGCGATGGTCGCTATTGACTTGGTATACCGCACCAACGTGCCAACCGAGAGCGAAACCGTCGGTCTTAACATCTAACGCTGGGGTGTCACTATTGAGACCCACAGCCTTAAACTCTCGATATAGCTCACCCGACGCGTAGATAACATCAACTCCGGCGCCCAATGACCACTGTTGGTCGATTTCATAGGAACCACTAAACTGCAGGTTAACACTGCGCACTTTTGTCGTTCCACCAAACAGATCAGGACCAAAATCATCCGGATACTCAGTTGTGGTGGCAAAATTTGAGTAAAGCCCAAAACCAACGCTGAAATCATCGTTGATAGGGTGTGTAACAAACAGATTCGGCGCGACACTATCACCACTAATATCTTGAACGTCATCTAACGCTATCGTGTTATAGCCTGTTCCCGTGAAATAGCGGTACTCTGAATGCTTAAAACTGACATCAGTATCAACATACACTGCGCCCACACTGACCGTCGTGGTATCGAACAACGAAAGAGTGGCAGGGTTGCGCGCGATGGTCGCCGCCGTATCAGCAATCACGGCATCCCCAGCGAATGCACGACCAAGCCCAGATGCTGACTGACCGTTAAATTGAAAGCCTGCAGCGAGTGTTTGTTGACTAACAAGCGCCGCAGTGAGGGTAAGAATCGGGATATTTAACTGTTTCATAATTTACTTCTCTGTCGATAATCGCGCCATACTAGGGGCTAACATGCCTACCAACAAGTCAGACCAGTTTACACGTGTACGTTGAAATAATGTTAAATCAAAATTCCACACTGTTCACTTTAACGCCTCACGAATTAATCGACTGATTTTACCCTGTTAATACAGACAAATAACTAAGGTGGAGCGTTTAAATACATGTTAATGGTTAGTGTCGCCCAAGGTTTATTACCGACTATTGCCTCAGAGGTTTGATAGAATTTTGTGATCGCGATAACCTACCTTAACAAGGTATAATGCCAATTTTACTGGTAAGGAATTTACGTTGAGCACTTCATGGCCACTCACTGTGCTGTTGATAGTTACTAGTCTTACGCTAACTGGATGTACTGTACTATCATCAACAAAGAGCAAGCAAGTAACAGAGACAACATCATTGCGTGTTTTATTGCACTCGAGGCCAAATAGCGATTTTAAGCAAGTAACGGCGCGATTTACAACCAAGCAAAGTAAAGAAACAGTCTTTCGCGTGATATCAGACCTTGCTAAAACAAGGCTGTGGATCCCCGAGATATCAAGTATTACCCCACTCAAAGTATATAGCAATAATCACTTTATATTGCGTACTGTGCTCAATAGTCCGTGGCCGTTTATGCAACGAGAGCTAATCACCTGCGTCGCTACCCAATTTAACCCTAACACCACCATCATTGAGATCACCTCTTGCAGCGACCGTCACCCACTAGATCGCCAATTAGTCCGTGTGAGTCAGGTACAATCGCGCTGGACTATTAAGCAAGTTAATCAACAAGACGTTGAGGTGAATTATCAAACATGGCTTGATCCACAAGGATTAGTGCCAGCCTTTTTCTTTAATAATGCACTCAAAAATAGCACGACAGCCTCTTTTAAGCGCTTACAACAACTTATAGAATATGGAAAAGACGAACCGTAGCAAGATGTTTTTTATCACTTTACTCTGATAGATTAAGTAGTATTAATCGTAAATCACTCAAGGCTCCCCGCCATCATGAAAGCACTTCTATTAACGTTATTAATTAGCATATCTAGCGCAGCACAACAGGTCACTTATCAAGTTGATGGTCAACACTATCAAGGATATTTCGCACAAGCTCAGGGTGAACCCAAAGGCAGCGTGTTACTGATCCATGACTGGGATGGTTTAACAGAATATGAAGTGAAGCGTGCCAACATGCTAGCCAAGCAAGGCTACAACACATTCGCCGCCGATCTCTACGGACAAGGCAATCGCCCGGTTGAAACTAAAGCAAAGAAAGCGCAGGTCGGAAAGTTATATCAGGACCGTGAAAAAATGCGCCGTTTAATTGTCGGTGCAATCACGGAGTCAAAGAAGTGGAGCAAGGAACCAATGGTTGTGATGGGTTACTGCTTTGGTGGCACGGCGGTATTAGAACTTGCACGCTCATCACAAGCTACTGATGTTAAAGGATATGTAACCTTTCATGGTGGGTTAGCGACACCCGAAGGTCAGAATTATAATAACCTGACCGCGCCACTTTTCATTGCCCATGGCGGTGCCGACAGTGGCATACCAATGAGCCAGGTCGCAGACTTAGCCACTAACCTCGAAGCAGCCAACGCCAATTATGAAATCCAAATCTATTCTGGCGCTCCCCACGCATTTACCGTGATGGGATCATCTCGTTATCAAGAAGTCGCCGACAAAAAATCATGGGCGACATTTTTAACCTTTCTTGAACAGAATTTGTAATTGGACGCTTCGACGTTAAGAGAAACACATCATTCATGATTTCCCCTCATAAAGTTCACACATAAATTGTGACTAGATTAATCAAAATTAATCTAGTCAACACGCCAAGCCGCTCAAAAAACAAACACTAGCAATACAAAATCATTACAAAAAACACATTTAAAACACTTTATTTTACATTTTCACCACTTTCCCGTTGCGTAAATGTTGCGTAAATGTATTATTCCTAGCGTAAGATATTATATTTTATACAAAAACAATAAAAGAGATGAAAGAATGGAATTTAACAAAACAATCGTGGCAACTATTGTCGCTACAACTTTATGTGGCGCTACATTTGGCGCCACAGCACATTCAAGTGAAAAAATGACACAAGCAGTAAGTAACATTGTTGCTGCTCAACAGATTAAACTCGCCGCTAAAAAAACTAAAAGTGGGATGGCATCACATTACGATCGCGCACTGCAACGCACCACCTTTGCATGGGCTAACGATTCAATCACCAAGCCAAGCCTTAGTCTGGTCGCTCCACAAAAGAGGCTTTCAATTGCAGCAGATCATTACCTAAATCAATTAACAGGGTTGTCATCAGCTAAAAGTGGAATTTCGAAGGCCGTTCTGAGTAACACACATGACATAAAACATGGCGCAAAAGTTGCCAAATATAAGCAAGAAGTCGCTGGCGTTGAAGTCTTTAATCGCGAATATAACATTCTAATGGATAGCGAACTTAACCTTGTTTCATCATCAGGTTACTTTGCTGCAAGTAAATCACTTAACTCTGGTGCACCAATAGTTAAAGATATGGCCAAAGCATTTGGTGATGCAAAAAAAGCCATAATAGCAGCTTTTAACCAAATGGGTGGCAGCGGTGAATCAATCGAACTAAGCACTAAAGAATCATCGCAAAAATACCAATTGTTTAGCGCTCAAAACCAAGCAACTGCGCCGGTTCAATTAGTGGGTCAGCCGAGATCTAAGCAAGTATTTTTCGAATATAAAAATGAGTTGGTTGCAGCCCATTATGTTGAAATAGAAACAAGCAGTATCGATACTGTTGAGTCTGAATATTACAGTTACGTTATTTCAGCTAAAACAGGCAAAGTATTATTTAAGAAAAACCTAACCAGCCATGCTGCAGAGTTCAATTACCGCATTTATGCCAATGACGATAGCAAACCTTGGGATAGCCCACACGGTAACGTGATCCCCGCTCCAGTTGGTACTGACGATAACTCTTATTTGTCAGCGACCTACCTTGATGCGCCTCTAGTGGCATTAACCCATGGGCCGATTAGTACAATGGATCCTTGGTTAGCTGATGACGCGACCACGACTGAAGGGAACAATGTTTTTGCTTACGTTGATGCAATCGCGCCACAAGGCTTTAGCAATGGTGATTACACAGCTGAAACAACCAGTGACAGAACATTTGACTATAAGTTTGATCCTGACCAAATAGCAAGCTCATCGAATAACCGTAAAGCAGCGGTTGTTGCATTATTTACCGTCAACAACTACTTGCATGATGATTTTTATGATCATGGTTTTGATGAATCTTCTGGTAATGCTCAAACCTCAAACTATGGTCGTGGTGGTGAAGAAGGCGATGCAATACTTGCTGAAGTTCAAGATAACAGCGGCTTTAATAACGCCAACATGTCGACTCCAGCAGACGGCGGATCGCCGCGTATGCAAATGTACTTATGGAACAGTGAAGTTGTAGAAAACGGTGTTGATTATGGTATCACTGTCACGTCTGACGAAGCGCTAGGCTTACTAAACTCTAGTACACGGTCATCGCTTGGCCCTGGTTTCTTCCGCCCAGTAACGGGTAAACTTGTGCGCATCGAAGATGATGAAGCGCCAATTAATGACGGTTGTACCGACTTAGTCAATGCGGCCGAGTTGTACGGCAACATCGCGATTATTGATCGCGGTGCTTGTGTTTTCGTTGACAAAATTTTAAACGCCCAAGCAGCAGGCGCGATTGCGATAATCATTGCTAACAACCGTGATGGAGACGACACGGTTGTATTAGGCGGTGATGACGTGGAGAGTGCGATTACGATACCAAACATGTCAATCTCTCAAAATGACGGCATTGCCGTTTATGCAGCGATGGACGCCGCTGATGTTGAAATCAGCATGTTTAACAAAGTAACACCTCAGTTCCGTGCGAGTTCTTGGGATAATGGTATCGTTGCTCACGAGTGGGGTCATTACATTAGTAACCGTTTAATCGGTAATGGTTCGGGCTTGGACAACAACCAAGGTAGCTCCATGGGTGAAGGTTGGGGTGATTTCCACGCGCTATTGTTACTCAGTGAAGAAAGCGATGCATTACTCGCTGGTAATGACAAATTTCAAACCAACTACAGCGCAACGTCATACATTGCACCGTTTACCACGGGGATCCGTAGAAACCCATATTCAACAGATATGACTGAGAACCCTGCCACCTTTAAAGATATTGAGGTGTCTTCAGAAGTGCATGACTCTGGTGAAATTTGGGCTAGCATGTTGTGGGATTCTTACGTTGGTTTAATCAATGACGACCGTCATACCTTCGCTCAAGCACAAAGTTTGATGAAAGACTACCTAGTGGCTAGCTACAAAATGACCCCGCTATCTCCAACGTACACCGAAGCGCGTGATGCATTATTATCAGTCGCTTATTCAAATGACGTTGATGATTACAAAGTGATTCTGGCAGCCTTTGCACGTCGTGGCATGGGACTAGGTGCAGTATCTCCAGACCGTTACTCAACAGATCACATCGGCGTTATCGAATCATATGAGACTGAACTACCAGCGTTATCAGCCACCGATTACCTACTAAATAACAATTACGAAGGCGCGACCACTGGCTACTGCTCTAACGACAATATCTTAGACCAAGGCGAGACAGGCACAGTAAGCTTCAGCATTGGTAACGATGGCGATGAAGCATTAACCAATGTTACAGGTCTTCTCACCGTAACAAGCGGTCATGATGTGACATTTGCCAACGAGGGTATGGTATCTTTTGGTGATTTAGCCTTGTTTGGAAAAGCAACGAGCGAGCCGATTGAATTTACTCTAAATGAAGCAGGTATTGCAGAAGAGCTAACGATTGAATTAACGTTCCCTGATGCTAGCGAAGAGACACTCACTCGTGGCATAACAGTATCTACTATTGTTAACATCGATTTCGACGCGAACGTGTTAGACGATACCATTGATTATTCTGGTCTTAACGATTATGCCGCATTGCATGATTTTTCAGAAAACGTGATGAACGGAGGTGATGCGGCACAAGGCACATTAACATTAGGCGAATGGGGCGGCGGTGATAACTACATTCACGCTGCTAACCATCCATTCCTAAGTGATGTTGCTTTTGAAACACGTACCCTGCAAATTGGTTACGCGGGTGACTTCTCGGTTAACTGGTATCACTACTTTAACATCGAAGCACAATGGGATGGTGGTGTTGTTGAAGTAAGCGTGAATGGCGGAGACTATGTTGATGTATTGTCAATTAGTGGCGCGCGTTTTGAAGGTACAGGTTATAACGACACGATGCTTTTAGACACCGAAGCAGCAATTGCTGGACGTGACGCATTTACCGGTGAATCAAATCCATATGGTGAAATGGAAACGATTAACTTCGGAAGTACGCTTAATGGTAATGAAGTTAAATTCCGCTTCAGAATATCTACCGATAGCGCCGTATCTGAGACTGGTGGCTGGATTATTGATGATGTAACATTTGATAATGTCCTAACCAGTGTATTCTCAAGCCAAATTGCGGGTGATACTTACAACTGTGACAATCGCCTACCGATGATATCAACCACATCTTCGGTAGAGCAAACAGTTGACGAAGGCACTATGGTTAATATGAGTGTGACTGCGACTGATGCTAACAGCGATGAGCTAACATACATATGGACTCAGGTTTCTGGTACAACGGTTGAAATAAACAATGCAGACACTGCGTCAGCATCGTTTACAGCACCCGATTATAGTACTGATGAATCGACTCAAACGTTTATGGTCTCTATTAGTGATGGTAGCGATACTGTAACCCAAAGCTTCACCGTGATGGTTAACGACGTACCAGCACCAGCAGTGACGCCAGTGGCTAAAAGAACGAGTGGTGGCGCCAGTGGCCTATTAGCATTACTACTAATACCGTTAGCCTTCCTACGTCGACGTAAATAACAACAGCAAATAGTCTAAGCTGATTGGCTATCCAATCAGCTTTTTAATCAGATATTAGGAACAAAGATGAAAAATGAGCTCCTTATCATTTCAACGTTATTAGTCGCATTAACGGCCTGTAACGAAAATAAAGACAATAAAGACAATACGATAGAAAATACCACCGCAGATACAGCACCGATAGTCACTCAAACACCTGATACCAAAATTGTTACTATTGAGGCCTCTGCGTTAGAAGAAAAATTAATAAAACGCGGACAGGTCATTGAGAAAATGAACGCAAGTAAAACACTGCGTATCAATAATCAAGAATTTAAACTGCTATCAGAAGTCTTTCAAAAAGGCGCTAAAGTATTCAACACTCACCTTAAAGAGCCCGGAACGGTCAAAGGTACTATCGTTGTAGTGACTACCGAGCAATCTCTACCCCCGACAGTTACTGGGCAAAAAATTGCTGCTAACACCTTCCGTTTAGCGCCAAACAGCGGCCAATCTTTATTAAGTTTTTACGGCGAATTAACCAAAGATAATGCCTATAGCACCGTTGAATTAGAAATTGATTATAGCCCGTTCACCAGTGCTCCAGCAATGTAAACAACCTGCGTTCGGGATAATTAACTTTATCTAATAACACTATTTAGTAGTGATAATGTGTTGATGATCATTAGCGTTAGCCTCTGGATAACCCTGCCATACATTAGCTCAATCGGTGATGATATTAATCACCGATTTCAAGGCTGAGAATATGTCACGGACTATCTCCAACTTACTGTCGATGCTTCCATTTGTTTGACGACCACCTAACGCTAAAGCTAATCAGTAAATTGAGTAGATAAAATACCAAGAAAACCACAATAACAAACAATGCACTAATTGGTGCAAACAACGTCGGCGCTTGCATCATCGTAGTCATTAATGAGTCTTGATAATAGAAAAACCAATCGTTTTCTTGTGGAAAAGTCACGTCATGCAACCAATAGAAAACGGTTTTAAAACCGATAGCAGCACAAAGTACCACGGCGCTAAGTACTAATATACATAGCTTCTTTAGCTGGCTTTTAATGTCTGGTATGTCACTTTTATACTGCCATTTGGCACAGATCAGCACCAGTGATAATGCCATCACACACCAAGCAACAGTAAACAAGCCAGATAACAGATCCGCAACATCCTGCAAATGGCGTACTTCAGCATCTCTTAACAGCGCAACCTCGTGGCCGTCAACCGGATAGGATATAGCTGATAAACCACGCCCTTCATTATTAATGGCGGTCACAATTCGTGCAAAGTAATCGACGTGTTGCTGATAACTTGTCAATTCAAAACCGTCTTTGTAGCGATTTTGAGGGCCAAATTCACTAATGGTGCTGCCAATATCTAACCAGTGATAAAAAATTGGATAGAGAAAATCGACCGCCGTTAATAGCCACCAGGTAATAAACAACGCGCTAATAAAGATACCAACGCTATAAAGCATATTAGTGAAAAAATAAAAAATGGTATTGCCGTTCATCGTTGGCGCTCAAATATATGATTGCGCACATCATAAACTAGGCCTAAATAGAAATTCAATGACTATCATTCAAGGTTTGAGTAAAACACCACATCAAGCAAGGTATATTGTATATATTATCATTGTAAGTCGATGAAATGATTGTCTATATTAAATATTTGTAACAATAGATAGATTCATTAGACCCACACATAATCATTCGATATAGTGTCCACCTAAATCAATATATTTTAACGTCCCCCTTAGCAAAACGAGTTACAACTAAGGCTGAAAATAAGGATGTTTTTGTGGATTCAATACTCAATAAAATCACGATCAAGTACAAGTTAGCACTGATTATCTTAGTGGCCGTAGTTTCTTTAATCGTTACACTAAGTGTATCGGTCAAAATATTTAAAGAGTCACTGATTGAGTCTCGCCAAATAAAAACCCAACACCTTACTGAAGTCGCCACGAGCACGGTACAGCTGTTTTATCAGAAATATCAAAATGGAGAGCTTAACGAATCACAAGCAAAGCAGCTTGCATTAGATACCATTTCAGCGCAACGCTACAGCACCAATGATTACTTTTGGATAAATACACGTGATTATATCATGCTGTCCCATCCTAAAATGGCCTTGGTCAACACTAACGTCAAAGGGATCACAGACCCAAACGGTATTAAGATTTTTCAGGAAATGAATAAAATCATTGATAAATCTGCCGAAGGATTACTTCGCTACCAGTGGAATAAAGTTAATGAACCGCTCCCCGTCGACAAAATTTCTTATGTGAAATTATTTGAACCTTGGCACTGGGTGATTGGTACCGGGATATATGTTGATGACGTCGAAGTTATTTTCTGGGAAAGTATTCAACCGTTATTAATGACAGCTTTAGGTTTTCTGTTGGTTAGCCTGCTATTAAATCACATCATTAGTAAGAACATTTATGTGCCATTAAACACAATGCGTAATATTATGCTTGGGATGCGAGAGAACAACGACTTAACCCGTGTGCTAAATACCGATGGCAAAGATGAACTCGCAGATATGGCTGACGTTTTTAATCACATGATTGCGGATTTTCGAAAAGTATTGAGTAATGTATCAAACTCATCATCTTCACTAGTCAGCCAAGCAGAACAACTTTCGGTGGTGACCGCGCAAATAAATGACGGAATGAACAGTCAACGTGATGATGTTTACAGTGCCGATATAGCCGCGTCAGAAATGAATGTAGCAATCCAAGAAGTAGCATCTAACACTCACCTCACGTTAGATGCTACTACCAGCGCCACAAAAGAGATGAACTTGTGTGCCACCGCCTTAAGCAATAATATTTTATCAATTAATGCACTGGGTGAACGAGTGGAAACATCAACCCTGCAGATAGCGACCTTAAAAAGTGTAAGTCAAGATATCGGGGAAATAGTATCGGTCATTCAATCCATTGCCGAGCAGACAAACTTATTGGCATTAAATGCCGCCATCGAAGCAGCGCGCGCTGGCGAACAAGGTCGCGGATTTGCGGTCGTGGCGGACGAAGTGCGCACGCTAGCAAGTCGTACGCAAGAATCGACCAGCAGTATTAAGTCAGTGATAGAGTTACTCCAATCTGGCGTCGATGTCGCGGTAAATGATATGGCACAATGCCAACAGCATGTTAACAGCAGTGTTGAGCTAGCACGCGATGCTGGCTCATCAGTTGAACGCATGCAGCAACAAATGCAGCACGTGACTGATATGAACATGATGATCAGCACCGCAACGGAAGAGCAAAGTGCGACGACATTACGCGTAAAAGATATCATGAGTAAAATTAGTGACATGACGATAAAAACAACGGAAGGTGCTTCAGTTACAGCACAATCAAGTGCTGAGCTAACGGGGTTTGCACAGCAATTAAATCAACTGATTGTCAGGTTTAAAGTCTAATATCCCAGTGAAGTGGTCAAACCCTATTGGCCACTTCACCATGCACTAGCGTGTAGTCAGCACAATATATTATGCCGTCACATAGCAATCAGAACTGAGGTATACTCCCAACATACCCTTTGATAAAGATAGAGCTTCCTTTTGCTTAACACTGTGCAGCAGTTACTCAACGATCCGCAATTATCTTACTGCGAAACCCTACAACAATTGTGGAGTGGCTATGGCGAAGTAACACGTTATAACAGCCCGAAACTGGCCGCCTCCGTGATCGTAAAATCGGTTGTTCCCCCGAGACAAGTTAATCATCCTCAAGGCTGGCATAGTACAATCGGTCATCAGCGAAAATTAGCTTCTTATAAGGTTGAAGTCCATTTTTATCAACATTATGCTCAGCATTGTTCTAAAAATTGTTATGTTCCGCAACTGATCGCCTGTTCTGAGTTAGCAGCATCTGACGCGCAAATATTGGTTATGGAAGATCTTCAGCACTTAGGGCTTGGCAATAAAGAGACGGTGTCGTTAGTCGAAGTAAAGTCAGTTATTTACTGGCTTGCTTACTTTCATGCACGCTTTATGGACCATAGCGCAAACGACTTGTGGCCAATTGGGACATATTGGCATTTAGCGACTCGACAAGATGAATACGTCAATATGCAACCAGGGCCATTAAAACAGGCTGCGAACATCATCGATAGCACCCTCAATAATGCTCGTTATCAAACCATTGTCCATGGTGATGCTAAATTAGCAAATTTTTGTTTTGCTAACACTTCTCATACCAACGACCATAACCAAGAAAAAATAAAAGTGGCCGCCGTTGATTTTCAATATGCAGGGAAAGGTGCTGGGATAAAAGATCTCGCTTACTTCTTAGGGAGTTGCCTTTCAGAACATGACTTAATACAACGTCATGACGAATTAGTAGATTATTATTTTGAGACGTTGGCCCAAAGCTGTAATGAGTACCAACAGACCATCAATGTCGCGGCACTAGAGAACGAATGGCGCCGTTTGTACTCCATTGCCAACGCTGATTTCCTTCGTTTTTTGCAGGGTTGGAGTCCACAGCATCACAAAATTAACCGTTACTTACAGATGCAAAGTGATTTGGCGCTAAAAATGATTAATGACAGAACATAGAACACACCATGGCGACTAGATTGAGTAGCCGTCGAGCTAAAGCAAGTATTACCAAGACAGATCTAATTTGATGGCAGCAGGAGCGAATACCTAGCCACTTTAACGGCGTACTTGTGCTACAACTTACATTCTTACTGGGTTATTGACTTAATAAAACAACTTCTATTCACCGTTTCTGTTATCGTTTCTCACCTTGCCACGGGTTTCAAAAAACAAGAATGAATGCCATTCTTATCAAACAGTTTATATCATTAGAATATGGTAAAGGCGTGTCGTGTTTAACTTCCCTTACCACAGTTACAAAAAAAGAAGACATTGCAATAATCAATCGAGCGCCACGTTTGATAGGTCTGGGCGTTAAACGTGAAAGAAACCACCAACAGCATGGCTAGCGCATTTTAATCCCAGACTCCAACAGGGTTGAGCGATATTCATCGTCAAGCCCTGCCATTTTATTTTTAGCCTTCATACTCGCCTTTTTTGTCTCATCTTGCTTGAATAAAGCCATCGCTATCTTCCTCATCACATTGAACACAAGTGGTCCTTGAGCTTTACGTATCCTAGATTTATCTTCTCTAAACGTCATATCAAGCACCCAATGCATGCTTTCTACTTGCCAGTGGCTGCGTACTGAATTTAACGCCAGCTCTGCATCTAGGCCTAATGAACTGATGTACCAACGGGATTCTGTAGTCTCCTTACCTGTCGACTTATCAACAACATCTGATGTAACTTTGATAATACTTTTTAGACCTTTCCACTGATACTGCTTGTCTAGCCAATTTTTATCAATGAGCAACTGCTGGCAA
>Ga0209395_1005235_pt1 | contig 14712 bp, 10 predicted proteins | sample GOMGulsemesocosm_3_FD_184635 | JGI IMG/M metagenome (GOLD analysis project Ga0209395, IMG submission 184635) | Methane-oxidizing microbial communities from mesocosms in the Gulf of Mexico - GOM9D Gulf of Mexico (SPAdes) (version 2) | ecosystem: Environmental > Aquatic > Marine > Cold seeps... | reverse complement strand
GCCGCGTCTTAGCTGCTCTCATTGCGCCAGTGGTTTGTTGGGTAATAGTGATTTAGGAAACTCCGCTTTTTCGTCGCAAATAACCTTGTTTAATAGCGTCTCGTCTTAGCTGCTCTCATTGCGCCAGCATAATCATGTGAGTAGACCTTCTATTAAACCAGCTTCGTTTTAGTTTCGTTCATCGTGCTAGAAAGGAAGAAGGTAGAGATGTGATGAGATTTGGGTGATGTCAAAAAGAACGCATTCACTGAAAAGGGGTATCAGTGAATGCTGTGAAAGTTTGGCTGGGTGCTGGTGTGTCTTATTGCAGCTGTACGTTGTTGAGCATTTCGCGGGCATGGGCCAGGGTTTGTTCGGTGAGTTCTAGGCCGCCGAGTAGGCGTGCAATTTCTGAGGCTCTTTGGCTTTCTTCAAGTGGCTGGACTTGAGAGCTGGTCTGTTTGTTTTTAACTTGTTTGCTGACCATAAGGTGCTGGTTACCTTGGGCAGCGACTTGGGCAAGGTGAGTCACACAGAATACCTGTCCTCGGGCACCAACGGCACGCAGCATGCGGCCGACGACTTCGGCAACACCGCCACTAATCCCCACATCGACCTCATCAAAGATAAGGGTTGGTATGGTTGAGGTTTGAGCGGTGACCACTTGAATGCCCAAACTGATACGAGACAGCTCGCCCCCTGAGGCCACTTTACGTATGGCTTGGGCGGGTTGACCCGGATTGGAGGCAATCATGTATTCTATTTCTTCAAAACCGTTAGCGCTTACTTGCTCAAGAGGGCGGCAGTCTATGTGAAAACGGGCATGGGGCATGCCAAGGCCACGAATTTGACCTTCTACTTGTTTAGCAAGTTTGTCTTTCGCTTTGATGCGTTTTTCTGTGAGTACTGTGGCCAAATTCGTTAGGCTTTGATACGCCAGCTCTTCGCGCTCTTGTAGCTGCTCTAGGTTGTCACCACTGCCTGTCAGGCGTTCTAGCTCTTGTCTTATGTCGTCTGCGAGTTGCAATAATTGCTCAGGCAGCACCTTATGTTTTCGCGCTGTGTCGTAAATTAAGCTGAGACGGGATTCAACTTCCATTAGGCGGCTAGGGTCTTGTTCTAACGTATCCTGGTAGGTTTGTAGGCTATCACTGGCTTCTTCCACCTGAATGATAGCTTCGTTCATTAACTCTATTGCCGTGGTTAAATGTGCGGGCTTTGGTTGTATTCTGCCTGCGCTTTGCAATGCTTGGTGTAACATGCTGCGCACATTGTTGCTGTCATGCTCACTCAATATTTGAAGCGCTAAATAGGATTCTTGTTGAGCCTCAGCAATATTGGATAAAAAGGCCTGTTCGTCTTCTAGTTCGGCTATTTCTTTATCTTTTAATGCAAGCTGGTCCATTTCTTGTTGCTGGTAGGACAATAGCTGAATGCGGGATTCATGATCGCTTGAGCGGTTTTGACGCTCTGCGAGCTCTTCTTTTAAGCTGCGCCAATCTTGGTACGATAATTTTACTTTTTGGGTGAGCTTGGTAAGTTTGCCGAATTCATCAACTTGTAAACGTTGCGCTGACTTTTTAAGTAGGGACTGATGCTCATGCTGGCCGTGGATATTAATAAGCTGTGAGCTGACAAACTTAAGGTCGGTTAACGAGCAAGGGCGACCATTGATATAGGCCTTGCTGCGACCTTCTTTGGTGACTACTCTGCGTAAAATACAATGTTGGTCCTGGTCTAAGTCTCCGGTTTCAAGGTCGTGCTCTACTAACCAGCGAATAACGCTAGGGTAAGCTTGGATATCAAAAGCGGCACTGATGTCGGCTTTGTTTTCTCCGTATCTCACCACGCGGCTGTCGGTACGTGCACCCAAACATAAAGAAAGGGCGTCAACCATGATGGACTTACCTGCACCCGTTTCACCTGAAATAACCGTCATTCCCTGTTTAAGCTCTAATTCTAGAGATTCCACAATGGCAAAATTTTTGATGGCGATGCTGGTTAGCATGGGGCGCTCCTTGTTCGGTTATATTTCTGGTTCAAATTGATGTTACGGGTACAAATTGGTATTGATGCTTAATTGATTCAATTGTTTGTATTAAAAACGTACAAAGCATGTGTATTTATACAGTAGTTTCTGTTTTTTTGCCAAGAGATCTAAAAAATTAAAATAAGTTCACTTATCCATAAAAAATATGGGGCTTTACTATTGAAAGCATTTTGAACGACCCCATATAACTTTCAGATTAAAAAAACTTCTGTTATTTGGAAGCACATTTAGAGTGAACAATTAAGTCATTCATCTTTATATACGGAGCAAATCGTGAGCGGTGAAGTAGATAACCAAGCGCAAGAAGGCGTGCTAGAAACAGCAGCAGAATTAGACGAAGTCTTACAAGAAGACGATCAAGCTGAAGCGGCTCCTGCCAGCAACGAAGAGCTAGTCGCAGCATTAGCAAAAGTTGAAGAGTACAAAGAAGCCGCATTACGTTCACATGCAGACGCACAAAATGTTCGTCGTCGCGCGGAACTTGATGTGCAAAAAGCACATAAATTCGGTCTTGAAAAGTTTGCGAAAGACGTGATTAACGTTGCAGACAACTTAGAGCGTGCTTTGACATCTGCTGATAGTGATAAAGATGCTATGCGTGAAGGGGTTGAATTAACCCTTAAATCTTTGCAAGAAACTTTGACTCGTTTTGAAGTGATTGCACTTGATCCGCATGGCGAACCTTTCAACCCAGAATTCCATCAAGCAATTACTATGGTGCCGAATCCTGAAATGGAAGCCAATACTGTTATGGATGTAATCCAGAAAGGTTACACCTTGCACGGCCGTTTAATTCGCCCGGCAATGGTAGTGGTTTCTAGCGCTGCATAAAATAACTGTCAAAAAAATGACAGTATTTGCTTGAAATGCTCTAAAGCGTACCCAAATACAGAACTAACGATATATAACTGAATTTAATAATTTTACTGGAGAAGACAAACCATGGGCAAAATCATTGGTATCGACTTAGGAACTACAAACTCTTGTGTAGCTGTTCTAGACAACGGCAAAGCACGTATCATTGAAAATGCTGAAGGCGATCGTACTACCCCATCAATTGTGGCTTACGCTGAAGACGGCGAAGTATTAGTGGGTCAGTCTGCAAAACGTCAAGCAGTAACAAACCCTACAAACACCTTGTTCGCTGTTAAGCGTTTGATCGGTCGTCGTTTTAAAGATGATGTTGTTCAAAAAGACATCTCTATGGTGCCTTACAAAATCCTAGCGGCTGAAAATGGCGATGCTTGGGTTGAAGCAAAAGGTGAAGCGAAAGCGCCACCACAAATTTCTGCTGAAGTTTTGAAAAAAATGAAAAAAACAGCAGAAGACTTCCTAGGTGAAAGCGTTTCAGAAGCTGTAATCACTGTACCTGCTTACTTCAATGACTCTCAGCGTCAAGCAACAAAAGATGCTGGTAAAATTGCAGGGCTAGAAGTTAAACGTATTATCAACGAACCAACTGCTGCTGCTTTGGCTTACGGCCTTGATAAGAGCTCAGGTGATTCTACTATCGCTGTTTATGACCTTGGTGGTGGTACATTCGATATTTCTATCATCGAAATCGCTGATGTTGATGGTGAGAAGCAATTCGAAGTATTAGCAACAAATGGTGATACTTTCCTTGGTGGTGAAGATTTCGATATGCGCGTTATCGAGTTCTTGGCAGCTGAGTTCAAAAAACAGTCTGGTATTGATCTACATAATGATCCACTAGCACTTCAGCGTTTGAAAGAAGCGGGCGAAAAAGCGAAAGTTGAGCTTTCTTCTGCGACTCAAACTGAAGTTAACCTGCCTTACATCACAGCTGATGCAACAGGTCCTAAACACTTAAACGTTAAATTGACTCGCTCTAAGCTTGAGTCTCTAGTTGAAGAGCTTGTAACAAACTCTTTAGCACCACTACGTCAAGCCTTGAAAGATGCTGATCTAGAAACGTCTGAAATCGACGAAGTTATCTTGGTTGGTGGTCAAACACGTATGCCTCTAGTTCAAGCGAAAGTAACTGAATTCTTCGGTAAAGAGCCACGTAAAGACGTGAATCCTGATGAAGCGGTTGCAATGGGTGCTTCTATCCAAGGTGCGGTACTAGCAGGTGACGTTAAAGACGTTCTACTTCTAGATGTAACACCATTGTCTTTGGGTATCGAAACAATGGGTGGCGTTATGACTGCTCTGATCGAGAAGAACACCACTATCCCGACTAAGAAGTCTCAGGTTTTCTCTACAGCAGAAGACAACCAAGGCGCGGTAACTATCCACGCTGTACAGGGTGAGCGTAAACAAGCATCACAAAACAAATCACTAGGTCGTTTCGATCTAGCTGAGATTCCACCGGCTCCACGCGGTGTGCCTCAAATCGAAGTAAGCTTCGACATTGATGCTAACGGTATCTTGAATGTTTCTGCTAAAGACAAGGCAACAGGTAAAGAACAGTCTGTTGTGATCAAAGCCTCTTCTGGTCTTAGTGACGAAGAAGTTGAACAAATGGTTCAAGACGCTGAAGCAAATGCTGAAGAAGATCGCAAGTTTGAAGAACTAGTTCAAGTTCGCAACACAGCTGACGGTATGATTCACGGTACTCGTAAAACTTTGACTGAAGCTGGCGATCAAGCAACAGCAGAAGAAAAAGAAGCAATCGAAAAAGCGATTACAGAGCTTGAAGAAGCGCTAGTTGCTAACGACAAAGACGAAATCGAAGCGAAAACAACCGCTTTGACTGAAGTGTCAGGTTCTTTAGCTCAGAAAATGTACGAAAGTGCTCAAGCGAAAGAAGCAGCGGGTGAAGCTGGTGCAGAAGACGCTGCTCAGCCTCAAGACGATGCAGTAGACGCTGAATTTGAAGAAGTTAAAGACGAGAAAAAATAAGGCGTAATTTAGGTCAGATTATGACCTAAATAGGCTTTTGCAAAACACGGTTTTTATACCGTGTTTTGCTGTTTTAATTTCTGACAAAAATTGTTAATGATTGACCTTACTGCCCAGGAAATCCTGTTATGAGCAAAAGAGACTATTATGAGGTGCTTGGCGTTGAGCGCGGCGCAGACAAGAAAGATATCAAGAAAAAATATCGTTCTTTAGCTAATAAGTACCACCCAGATAAAAACCCAGATAACGAAGAAGCACTCGAAAAATTTAAAGAGGTTGCTGAAGCGTACGAAATTCTATCCTCGGAAGAAAAACGTGAAGCCTATGATCGTTTCGGTCATGAAGGTGTGAGCGGCCAAGGTGGATTTGGTGGCGGCGGCGGTCAAGGTGGCTTCAGTGATGTCTTTGGTGATGTCTTTGGCGACATTTTTGGTGGTCAAGGTGGGGGCGGAAGTCGTGCCCGTCGTGGTTCCGATTTACGTTACACATTAGAGTTAGATCTTGAGCAAGCGGTTTGGGGCTGTGAAGAAAAAATTCGCATTCCAACACTGGTTGATTGTAAACCGTGTGATGGTTCTGGTTCCAAAAAAGGTACTAAACCTAAGACTTGTCAGACCTGTCAGGGTCAAGGTCAAGTTCGTATGTCACAGGGCTTCTTCTCAGTACAGCAGACATGTCCTCAGTGTCATGGTCAAGGCCAGGTTATCTCTGATCCTTGTACTAGCTGTCGTGGACAAGGTCGTACTCAAGAGTACAAAACCCTTTCTGTTAAAATCCCAGCTGGCGTAGATACGGGTGATCGTATTCGTTTGTCAGGTGAAGGTGAAGCTGGCGATCATGGTGCACCATCAGGTGACTTATTCGTACAGGTTTCAGTAAGACAGCATGCTATTTTTGAGCGTGACGGTGCTAACCTTCATTGCGATGTGCCAATTAGTTTTTCTACTGCAGCATTAGGTGGTGAAATTGATGTACCGACACTGGATGGACGTGTACGCCTGAAAGTGACATCAGAATGTCAAACCGGTAAGTTGTTCCGTCTACGTAATAAAGGTGTTAAGCCTGTACGTGGTGGCGCAGTGGGTGATTTGATCTGTCGTGTGACAGTCGAAACGCCGGTTAAGCTGACAGAACGTCAAAAAGAATTATTGAAAGAGCTAGAAGACTCTATGTCTGAAGGGGATAAACATTCTCCTAAGCAAAAGTCTTGGTTTGATGGTGTTAAAAACTTCTTTGACGATATCAAGAAGTAACTATCCATAGCCTTTAGGCTAGCTCAAACAAAACCCGCGACCTTTATTAAAGGTTGCGGGTTTTTTTATGTCTGCTTTTTGTGATGGGCATAAAATGCAGGCCATAAAAAAGGAGGCCTAAGCCTCCTTTTTTATTAAGGGCGTTTGTTTACTTGTTATTTTCTAACATGTAATCAATTGCACTTTCAATTTCATCATCGCTACAATCACCACAAGTACCACGTGGCGGCATTGCATTAAGACCGTTCAATGCGTTGCTTAGTAGAGACGCTTCGCCTTTCGCTAAACGTGGTGCCCAATCATCAGCAGAACCAAACTTAGGCGCGCCAGCAACACCGATAGAGTGACATGCTACGCAGAAAGTACCGTATAGAGTTTCGCCATCACGTGGACCGTCTGAACCGCCAGCAGCTGCAGCAGAAGCGACTTCGCACTCTTCGCCAGCAATACAAACCTGACCAATAGGCGTAATACGTGAAGTAATTTCTTCCGGGCTTTGGCCATAAGCGCTAACAGTTGAACTTAGAAGAGCAGAAAAAGTCGCAACACTTAGCAAAGCTAAGACCTTGCGGCTAAGAAAATGGGTTAACAGACTCACAATGGTTTCCCTCAATCAGAAATAGTGTACTTAAGAAATAGTGTATTTATAGGTACATAAACGGTGGCAAGTATAGCGATAAATTGACCTGCTTGGAATAAATCTGCGATTAGAATTGTTCAAAAGAGGTCATATATCAAAGAAAAGTGTGAATATGAGCTATAAAAATTGAGTTTAGTGTAGAACATCAATAACCTATATATTAAATGATAATCATTCCATAATTTGATGCTGGCTGTTATGCTGCGCCAGTCTGTTTTTATAAGAGAGTTCATTTTAGGCACGGCTTCTTATGAGCTTAAAAGCAATGATTAAACGAACTTAATGCTTTTATATAATGGATTACAAATCAAAGCTGATATTAAGCCGCGAGATTACCGCCAAATTCAAAGTGTCATAAAAAGGCGTTAGCCTAACTTTGATGCTTTTCTAGTTCCAAAGTCGCATTGACTTTGGTAGCTTAAGCGCGCGAAAGATTTATCTTTTTTGTAAGTGGATTTGCATATGAGATATTTGTTTTGGTAATGTTAAGTTTCTTTTAAGCGGTAGGAGACCCAATAAGTGCAGCTAAACTCTAAGGTAGGGAAAAAAATATTACTCGCATTATTAGTCTGCGTTTTACCTGGAGTTATCCTCTCATTTAATAATGTTTGGCGCACTTATCAAGCCCATTTACAGAGCCTTAACGACGATGCTAACTTTTTTGCTGACCAGTTAATTGTGCAACAAAGCGCCAAAATAAAGCAGGCTAAGTACTTTTTAACTGAGTTAAGCCAGTTTCCCGAAATTCAAAACCCCCACTACTCTGGCTGTAAGGTTTTATTAGAGCGTCAACTTCATCTGATCCCTATTTTTTCCAGTATCGGCATACCCACAGAGTCTGGCAAGCTCATATGCAGTGCCAGTTTAAGTGGCGATATAAATTTATCAACGACAGATATCTACTTTAAAAACGCCATTAGATATCGCAACCTGACCATTAGTAACCTCTCTAGGGATGAAGAAAATAGCGACCTGCATGTGCATATGGCATATCCCATTGAAGACAAAACAGATAAAAGCTTATTAGGCATTGCCGTGGGTACGCTTTCTTTTGCTTGGTGGCAGGCGAGCCTGGCTGAATTTGAAAGAACTAATGGCGAAGTATTAGCTTTTATTACCGATGAAAATGATCAGGTGATGACAGGATATGGTGAACTTTCACCGCAAGAAGGAAGTTATTTAAGCCCGCAATACCGTAAATTATCGGGTTATCAATATAATAATTTTGACGATTCTTTAAAGAGTGTTGAGCTACAAGGAGAGCACTATATTCTAGCGCGCCGTAACCTAATCAGAAGCCATGAGAACTCAGGCCTGTCTCTTACTTTTTGGGTCGCTTTACCCAGTGAAAAGGGTTATCAAGCCGCACTACATGACCTTTGGAGTGATATCACTCTCATTATGATTGGTTTGATGGTTTCCATCTTCATGTTATGGACTTTTGCCCGTTTTATTATTATGAATCCCATGGCGAGTTTGTTAGCCGAGTTTTCGAATAAAAATGTAGATCCGACTAAGCAGCTTTCTATCCATCAGCTTGATGACAGTATCAGGCAGATTCTAAATCAACAAAAGAATACCGCGAAGCATTTATCTGTCACAGAGCAGCAACTGATTTTGGCCTATCAAAAACAAGATTTGATCTTAAACAGCGCATCTGTGGGTATTATTGAGTTTGATAATGAACTGACGATATTGTCTTACTCCCAGCGTTGTCAGCGGTTCTTCCAAGTGCCGGCAGAGCAGATTCAAAATCGACACCTTAACTCGTTAGCCATGTGTGCAGGCAGTCGACAATGCAATGACTTTCAGCCCTTATTAGATAGCTTTGAGGGCAATGAAGCGAGTGACTTTGTACTGGTTACCAAGAGCCTGCGTGGACGTCAGCAAGAGCCAGAAGAGCTGTATTTTAAATGGCATCTTACCCGTGTTGAGTCCGAAGCATCACAAACAAAATGGGTTGCTGTGATTGAAGATGCGACCGAGCAAGAAAACGTTAAACGCTCTTTATCAGAGCGAGCAAGCCATGATTGGTTAACTAATTTACCCAATCGATATTCGGCTATGGGGTCGATAGAAGATTCGATTAAGTCCCATCAAGTTGAGAACTTTTACTTGGTCTTATTTGACCTAAATGGCTTTAAGCTGATCAATGATACCTTTGGTCATGATGTGGGTGATGCCCTATTAATTGGTCTGTCTGAACGTATGGGGTCTTTATTGGCGCCGAATGAACGTTTAGCACGCTTTGGTGGAGATGAGTTTTTACTCTTTATCCCAGGCTCTCAACTGTCAGCACGTATCAACTTTTTGCATAAAGAAATTTTTGCGCCAATTCGCATACAAAACCGTGATTTTCATTGTGCGGCCAGTGCCGGTGTTGCTGTCTATCCCAAAGATGGCACAGACACAATGACCCTGATTAAACGTGCTGACCTTGCTATGTATGAAGCCAAACATAAACAGGCCATTGATTGTGTTTGTTATCGTCCAGAGATGGAAAACCAAGGGGTAGAGCGTTATGAAATGGAAACCGCTTTACGTTATGCCTATGACCACGATGAATTTAGCTTAAATTATCAGCCTGTGGTTAACCCTGAGAAAAACCGTATCATGAGTGTCGAAGCTCTCATTCGCTGGAATTCAGCCACCAAAGGTTGGGTCGGCCCAGATCAGTTCATTAAAGTGGCTGAAGAGATGGGCTTGATAAATCAAATTGGTCTGTGGGTGATTAAACAAGCCTTATCTGACCTTGATGAAGTGAAGCGTATTTTTGGAGAGACGGTGAGCATTAACGTTAACCTGTCTCCCTATCAGCTCAAAAACTCAGCCTTGACCAATGAGCTGGTTTTACTGGCCGAACAAAAACCCAGTTTGATGAATAATCTAATTTTAGAAGTCACTGAGAATGTGCTGATTAACGATGCCTCAGTGGACCGTATCTCTAAATTACGTAAAGCGGGTTATCGTATTGCGCTGGATGATTTTGGTACAGGCTTTTCCAGCCTGAGCCATATTGCTCGTATGCCGATCGATATTTTAAAAATTGACCAAAGTTTTATCGCCCGATTCGATGACAGTGAAAGGGACAGGTTATTACTGAAAAACATTGTTGCTATGGCCAAAGATTTAAACCTACATATAGTGGCAGAAGGCATAGAAAGTGAGCATCAAGCCGATCAGTTAGCGGATATGGGTTGCCCTAATATGCAGGGCTACTTTTTCTCTAGACCCAAAGCATTGGATGATTTTGAAGCCAAGTTTTCGCTTGCTTATCGGGTGGGCAATCAGGACTGTTTCCGTCAGCCCTCAGTGTTAACTCCGGATTTGACTAGTCCAGTAGAATCCGTTGAACCTGTCGATTAGAGCAGGTTTAACACGCAATAAGAAAGTAATATGAATCCGATCTTAACAGGCTCAATAGGCACTGGTTTTGATTCCGGCTTTAGGCTTTAATAACATGATTCTCTTATTACAATTTATCTGACGGAGCTAACCATGACAGATTCCACCCACCTAGTATGCCAAGCATGCTTAGCGGTGAACCGTATACCTACAGCGCGTCTCGCTGACTCACCAAAATGTGGTAAATGCCAAGAAGGGCTATTTAAAGCCAAGTCCATAACGCTAACATCCGCTAATTACCAACGTCACCTACAGCGTAATGATGTGCCCGTGCTTGTGGATTTTTGGGCACCTTGGTGTGGTCCCTGTAAAACTATGGGCCCCCAATTCGAACAAGCAGCGGGACAACTTGAGCCTAACGTACGGCTAGCAAAAGTGGATACAGAAGCCGAGCAACAACTCGGTGCACAGCTTAATATTCGTAGCATTCCGACTATGATCATCTTTAAAGGCGGTAAAGAAATTGCCCGTCAGGCCGGTGCCATGAGTGCGACTGATATCATTAAATGGACACGCAGCCATACTGGCTAACAGACCTTTTGCAGTAATATTAATAGCGTGAATACAATTGCAAGTTTATGCAAAATGAGTGACTCGTTTAACAAGCGCTCACTCATTTAATAAATGAAAGAATAAGTTCTGGTAACTAATCGATATTTCATTAAAATACGCCCTGCACTCAAGCTCAGTATTATTCAAATACTCAGCGTCGTAATGCGCCTGTAGCTCAGCTGGATAGAGCGTCGCCCTCCGGAGGCGAAGGTCGGAGGTTCGAATCCTCTCAGGCGTACCATGACGAGTCTTATCGGTAGTTAATCAAGCCCTCAGAAATACCTCAAACGTCTTTTCTCACATTACTTTCTAAGCAGTCGTTCTAAGCGCTCTTTTGCTGTTCAAAGCAAACAAGGCTGAGTTTATGTCTTTACTGCCTCAAGGCTCTGATCCAGATAAATTCCATATAGCGTCTTTCGCTCTCGCTGAGTATGGGTGAGATAAAATCAAATTTGATGCAGGCGAAATGGTCAGGAAATTGTTTGTTGGCGCGCATTTTCGCTAAGGTAAGACGATTGGAAGGCAAGCTATTAAGCGCTTTATGAACGACTTCTTCTTGATACTCTTCACTAATAACAAAATCAATAAACTTCTCCGCCATTAACTTCAAAAAGGGCTGATCTTTAAGTGAGCGAGTAATTGAAAGGCCATCAACCCAAATCGTAGTGCCTTCTTTTGGGCAGGCCATTTTCCATTTATTTGAATTTCTGACTAGCTCATTAACCGAAAATCCCCATGACGTCGCTAGAATATTGCTATCTAAATTAGTGGGCTTATCTATTCCACTCCAAAGTTTTTTATTGTGTTTCACAAGGTTAAATATGTCGTCTTGAATATGGTTACTTTTCAGTTTTTCAATGTCGGTAACCTCATTGAAATTCATACCTGCGGCTAATGCCGCAATATAAATGTTTAATTCATAATAATCTGAATTGATAGAGTATTTGTTTTTAAACTTTTCATCCCATAATACTTTCCATGTATCAGGCGGGCTTGAAAAATAATCAGTGTTATAAATCAAGCCATATGGGCCGTAGATCATAGGAATAAAGTAGGTGTCAGCCGTATTAATGTGCGTGATATTTTTTAATATATCCGTGGCAATGTTGGAATAATTTTTAATGCTATCTGTATTAATCGGAATGATGAGTTCTCGATTGAGTAACTTATAGCGTGGATCTTTGATGAGGTTATGACTTGGGAATATTATGTCGACTTCATTTTTTCTGATTTTATCGAAAAAGTCATCGGAGGAGGCGACATATTGAACGCTAATATTTAACTTAATATTATGTTTTTCAAAAATCATTTTCTCGAATTGAGCCATTTGATAAGGCGGTGTGTAGCCCTCCCAAGACAAGACTTTTAATTCATAAGGGGATTCATTTGCCATTGAAAATGCTGAGTGTAAAAAGACCAAAGCTAAAAATATAAGTTTGATAATATTTTGTGTTTTTTTCAATCTAATTACCTACCAGACGCTTTTTCTGAAAAAGACTAGGAAGAGATAATTTAAGTGTCTCTTCCTGAATAGGCGCATTCTATAGTATTAATATAATTCAATAAATCAAAGCTAGATGAAATCTTTCTAAAGTTAAAAACCCTTTCTCTGAAAGGTTTGTTATATCAATGAAATAACTTTTTATATGTTATGTTTATCAATGTCTTATGCGTTTTATCGTGTTTAAAAGGTTATTTATTTTGAACCAAAAAAAAGCGCCTTTCGGCGCCTAAAACGGGATCTTGCTCTGGGGCTAAAACAATACTCTAAGACCAATTACAGCGGTAACGTCTTCAGTATCACCACCTTCTGCTTGGGTTAAACGTTTGCTATCGCCATATTTCTTTTCATGTACGACACCCAGGTAGGGTGACAGCATACGATCATAAAAATCGTAACTCATTCTGAGACCGGTTTCGGTTGAGCTCAACCCCTTACCTAGGGCAATCTCTTTGTCTTCATTTAATGACACACTGGCTTCAAAGGAGGCAACCAGCTGTAGGCGGTTAGTGAAGAGTAATTCGTATTCACTATCTAGTTCGAACGAGATGTTTTCGTCTGTGCTGATATACATATTGGCGTCCACTTCGAACCAATAGGGCGCAAGACCTGCTACGCCTAATACGCCATAAGTTCTGTCTGCGCCTTCTGGCGTATCAAATCTGACCCCCCATTTGGCATCGAAAAAATCAGAAATAGGGCTTTGCATTAATAATTGATTTTCCATGGATTCAAATGCAGATTCATCCGCAGAGTATTCCCCTTTAGAGAGCCAACGAAACTTGTATTCGTCTGTGCCATAAAAGTAGTCTGAACTCCACACCGCCAGTTCGTCACTGTCTCGGTATTCCAACTCCTCAAACTGTAATCCCCAAAAGGTATTGGCTTCTATTTCTGGGCTAACAAAGGTTTCTTCTGCGCTGATAGAGGCCGCCATAAAAGGGATTGTGCTGACGAGTAAGCGGGTCAGTAATGTATGTTTTCTCATGCGTCATCCCCTAACGAATTTGAGGTGTTGCCAGCTGTTGTTGCAGGACCGCCTTCGACTATTACTTTACGGAACATACCGGCATCAGCGTGGTAAGTTAGGTGACAGTGGAAAGCCCATTGCCCTGGGGCATCGACCTCGGTTTCGGTATAAACCGTGGTGCCAGGTTGCACGCTGATAACATGTTTTATCGGGTTCCATTGGTCTTCACCTACGTCTAACATCGACCACATGCCGTGTAGGTGCATAGGGTGTGTCATCATGGTTTCATTAACGAATTTAAAGCGTACTCGCTCACCATATTGCAGGCGAATAGGCTCGGCATCTTCATATTTAATGCCATTAATGCTCCAAGTGTACCTTTCCATATTACCGGTCAGGCGTAACTCGATTTCACGCGTTGCTTCCCTGTCTTCGTATAAGGGTTTTTGGGCTTTTAAATCTGCATAGGAAAGGAATTTACCACCGTTAGCGGCGCTGGGTGTTAAGCCGCTGCCTTTTGCATAAAAAGGGTCTGCATTTTGAGTCATGCTGCCCATGTCCATTTTAGCGTGATCCATAGCGTTCATTTCTGGCGTATCCATCGGCATTTCTGAATGATCCATAGCTGACATATCCATGCCACCCATGTCCATTATGATCCATGCCGCTCATGTCCATACCGCTCATGTCCATACCGCTCATGTCCATACCACTCATGTCCATTTTCGAATGATCCATGCCGCTCATGTCCATACCGCTCATGTCCATACCACTCATGTCCATACCGCTCATGTCGGCCATGGTTAGCTTGGGTGCAGGTCGTAACTTAGGTATCTCTGCTTGCATGCCTTCTCTGGGTGCGAGTGTGCCACTGGCAAAACCTGTTCTGCCCATGGATTCAGCAAAAATGCTGTAGGCTTTGTCTTCTTCTGGTTGCACTATGACATCATAGGTTTCGGCGACAGAAATACGAAATTCATCAATGGCGACAGGTTGTACGTTATTGCCATCGGCTTGTACCAAGGTCATTTTTAAACCGGGTATACGCACATCAAAATAGGTCATAGCCGAGGAGTTGATAAAGCGTAAGCGTACTCTTTCACCCTTCTTAAAGAGGCCGGTCCAATTCTGTTTTGGCCCCTTGCCATTGATCAGTCCTGTGAAGCCTTGAACATCTTCAATATCGACTTTCATCATGCGCATATCACCCCAAGTTAGCTTATCTTTGAGGGCACTCATGAAGCCTTTATTTGCGACATCGTCAAAAAAGTCACTGACGGTTGGTTGTTGTCGATTGTAATAATCTGGCATGCTTTTTAGGTTACGCATGATGCGCTGCCCATTATCTGGATGTTTGTCCGTTAGCTGAACAACATAGTCTCTGTCGTAGCGATAGGGCTCTCTAGTCGCAGATTCAATGACGATGGCACCATAAGCGCCATCGGGTTCTTGGAAGCCTGAGTGACTGTGATACCAGTAGGTGCCATTTTGGACTAG
>Ga0209395_1005222_pt1 | contig 14738 bp, 6 predicted proteins | sample GOMGulsemesocosm_3_FD_184635 | JGI IMG/M metagenome (GOLD analysis project Ga0209395, IMG submission 184635) | Methane-oxidizing microbial communities from mesocosms in the Gulf of Mexico - GOM9D Gulf of Mexico (SPAdes) (version 2) | ecosystem: Environmental > Aquatic > Marine > Cold seeps... | reverse complement strand
TACTGCAGTGAACGTAGACCCGGTGTATTCGGAGATGAGATATTTACGGTGATGTACGAAGCGTGCTGATAAACCTTATCCATACATAGCAGATAATCATCTTTGCCCTGCTCCACTGGCGTATCAAAGTTTTTTCCGATGTTAATCCCTAAGATACCGCGAGATTGACGTCGACTGACTTGTTCCACCAAGTAATCGACACCCTTATTATTAAAGCCCATACGATTAATAATCGCCTGTTGCTCTTTAAGACGGAAAATTCTCGGTTTATCATTACCCGCTTGTGCGCGTGGCGTGATCGTACCGACCTCAACAAAACCAAAACCCATTGCGTCAAAAGCATCAACACATTCACCGTTCTTATCAAGACCAGCGGCTAGGCCCACTGGATTCTTAAAATCAATCCCCATGACATTGACGGGTTTATCACTAAGCTTTTGACCATAGGCACAGGCGAGTGGCGTATTAGCCGAATTTTTCATGAATGAGATGGCCATTTCATGGGCGCGCTCAGGGTCTAGTTGAAACATTAACTTTTGTGACAATGAAAAAAACATCGGTACTCCATCGGGGAATTTAGGTTAAAAAAAACCCCGGACTATGCCGGGGTTCAATCAAGGCGCGCTTATTATACAGCTAAAGTCGCGTTATGGCTCAATAAATTTAACTCTCTTAATGCTACCGAGAATTTTGCAAATTCATGAGTCTTAGTGGCCTTGAAATCAGCCAACATATGAACCCAACGATTAAGCAATTTCTCATTGTCTTCAACCCATTTAGCGACAATATCGTCAGCAGTACACTTAGAGGTACAAGTTTTCAATACGGTCAAGGTCAACGTGCGTTGCTGCCAATCGAGTTCTTCTCTAAATGACGCACGGGCCAGTGCTTGCCAATGGTTGGCTACCGGCTGTGCTGAAATTTGATCAAGGAACCAATGAAGCTCAACTTCAGCACCCAATTTAAAGTAAGATGCAGCAACTAGGCATAGATCTTTACCAGACTCTTGGGCAATTTGCGCTAAATCCATTGCGGAGAACAAGGTCGATGCTTTGCCGATTGTTTCTGCGATGCCTTTTGGCACACCACTCTTCACTAGTTTGTCAATATTCCCTTTGATAACCGTAACATCTTCTTTAACCAACAAATCAAACAACGTCGCATCGATTCTTTCGAACTGAGGTTGATAGAACGCTATGGTATCCTCGATACTCATCGAAGTATCACGATTACGTAAGAACCATCGTGTCACGCGGCGGACAGTACGGCGCGCTTCATAGAGCAGTTCTGTTTGGATTTGTGCAGACAGCTTATTATTTAACGCATCAACATCCACAAACAGTTTACGCAGACCAAACACTTCGCTTGCAATAGTATAGCAATGCGCAATCTCATCAACCGTTGCCCCCGTTTCATCAGTCATACGATGAACGAAGTTAAGCCCCATATCATCAACCAATTTATTGGCGAGCTGGGTCGCAATGATTTCAGCGCGAAGAGGATGGCTTTCCATGTCATTACTGTAGCGCTGTTTCAACACTTTAGGGAAGGCATTGGCCAGCAATTTACTATGATGGCTATTCTCGGTAATTTCATCGATAACCAGCTGCTCTTTAAGCACCATTTTACCGTAGGCAAGTAAAACAGCGAGTTCAGGACGGGTGAAACCACGACCTTCAACTTGACGCTCTGCCAGCTCTTCGTCTGACGGTAAAAACTCAAGATGACGGTCCAAACTTCCTGCTTTTTCAAGACCGTGCATAAAGCGAATTTGCTCTTTAAGCATCTTAACACCGCCGTAACTACTAATAGAAAGGCTTTGCGTTTGACGATTATGATTGTTAATCACGATATCGCCAACTTCATCAGTCATTGAATAGAGTAATTCATTACGCTGTTTAACCGTAAGATCGCCGTGAGATACTAGACCATTAAGCAAAATCTTAATGTTCACTTCGTTATCAGAACAATCTACGCCGCCAACATTATCGATAAAGTCGGTATTCATTCGACCGCCGGCCGCACAATACTCAATACGCCCTAACTGAGTACAACCCAAGTTGCCGCCTTCGCCGATGATTTTTGCCTGCATCTGTGCACCATTGATCCGTAGGGAATCATTGGCACGGTCGCCAACATCAACATGACTTTCAGACGCGCCTTTGAGGTAAGTCCCGATACCGCCATTCCAGAACAGGTCAACTTTCATAATCAATGCAGCCTGAATTAAGTCATTAGGCGTTAAGGTACTTTTCTTCGTACCGAGCATTTTCTTAATCTCTGGCGTTAAGGTAATTGATTTAGCGCTACGAGAGAATATACCACCGCCTTTAGAAATCAATTTGGTATCATAATCTTCCCAAGACGAACGTGGTAAGTTGAACAGACGATCACGCTCAACCCAACTTTTAGCCGCATTCGGTGTCGGATCGATAAAGATATGCATGTGATTAAACGCCACTTGCATACACGTGTGTTTAGACAATAACATCCCGTTACCAAAAACATCACCAGCCATGTCACCGACAGCGACACAGGTGAAATCTGTTTTTTGACAATCGATGCCTATCTCACGGAAATGACGTTTAACCGACTCCCAACCGCCACGAGCAGTAATACCCATTTTCTTATGATCATAACCAACACTGCCACCAGAGGCGAATGCATCCCCCATCCAGAAGTTATATTCTTCAGAAATCCCATTGGCTATATCAGAGAATGTTGCCGTGCCTTTATCAGCAGCAACAACCAAATACGGATCGTCCTCATCATGACGCACCACATTAAGTGGCGGTACTAAGACGTCATCAACGATATTATCGGTGATGTCTAGCAAGGCACGAATGAAAATCTTATAACATTCCTGCCCTTCGCTAAAGAATGCTTCACGGCCACCAGTCGTTGGTAGCTGCTTACAGACAAAGCCGCCTTTCGCTCCTACCGGTACGATCACTGTGTTCTTAACTTGCTGTGCTTTCACCAAACCTAATACTTCAGTTCTGAAGTCTTCGCGGCGATCTGACCAACGTAAACCACCACGAGCGACTTTACCGCCACGGAGGTGAACCCCTTCGACGCGTGGTGAATAGACAAAAATCTCGAATTTAGGCAACGGCTTCGGGATCTCAGGGATTTCTTCAGGGCGTACTTTAAACGAAATATATGATTTATCAGTGCCAGAGGCATTCGGTTGATAGAAATTGGTCCGAATAGTGGCCAGTACCATATCGAGATAGCGACGGATAATCCGGTCATCATCAAGATTGGCAACGAGATCTAAACGGTCAATAATGTCACCGTTGGTTTGATCAAATTTCTTCTTGTTATATTTATGTGCAGGGTTAAATTTAAGCGTAAAGAGATCAACAATTAAATGTGCAATTTCAGGGTAACGCCCCATCGTCTCTTCGATATACGATTGATTAAACGTGCTACCAAGCTGACGCATGTATTTAGCGTAAGCGCGTAATATCGTGATATTACGACCCGTTAGACCCGTTGCTAACAACAAGCGGTTAAAGCCGTCATCTTCTAATTCTTTGGCCCAGACTTGAGCAAATGCATCTTGGAATGTGTCTTGCACTTCATTGATATTGAAATCATTGGTGCCAGTGTGAAGCATTTGGAAATCTAATACCCATGCTGAATGACCATGTTCTAACAATAATTCATAAGGGCGTTCACCAACGATTCTTAAACCGAAGTTTTCAAGCATCGGTAATACATCAGATAGATGCAATGGTTCATCCAGGCTAAACAATTTCAAACGAACTTGCTTAGAACCTTTCTTTTCTTCTTGTGGTCGATAGAAAATCATGCCCAAGTTGTGGTCATCATTTAGCGATTCAAGTTTAGCAATGTCAACTACCGCTAGACCTGGCAGGACATCAGACTTATAGCTTTGACTAAACGCCTTGTTATATTTGTTACTCAAGGATTTCGCTTTCGATTCACCATGATGGGCAATCAAGGCATTTTCAAGTTTGTCTTCCCACGAACGGGCCGCTTCAATTAGATCATTTTCGATGGCTTTCACGCTAATATCCGGTTTGTTGTTAGGCTTAAGTTGCACGATATAATGTGTACGGGCTAAGTTAGACTCTGAGAAATAGGTCGTAAATTCAACGTTAGTATCCGATTCAAAATGCTTAGCGAATACCGCCTGCGTTTTTTCTCGCAGCTCGGTGTTATAACGGTCTTTAGACACATAAACGACACACGAGTAAAAACGCCCAAATCTATCTTCACGGACAATGAGTTTTACCTCATTGCGCTCTTCGAGCTTTAACACCGTTTTAGACGTCGCCAATAACTCCGCTTCGGTGGCCTGAATTAACTCGTCACGTGGATATGTTTCAAGGAAGTGCTGCATCGCTTTATAATCATGGCTACCTTTACTAAAACTCGATGAGTCCGTAATGCGGCGTAATTTATCACCAAGATAAGGAATTTGAAACACACTGTTGTTGTATATACTTGAGCTATATAAACCAATGAAACGATCTTCACCGACAACTTTACCTGATTTATCAAAGCGCTTAACACCGATATAATCAGTTTTTGTTGGGCGATGGACACGACAAATGCTATTACTCTTAGTTAATAACATCAGTTTTTTAGAGGTTGCTTCACGGCGAGCGCCTTCCGTCAATGCAGACAGTAGCTTCGGTCCAGATTCGGCAGAATTGAGCATCATGCCTAGGCTGCTCTTCTCGTTTGAAATAAGCTCAACGTCACCTTCGATGCCATTGAGATCGTACGAACGATAGCCAAGTAAGGTGAAGTTTCCTTCATAAATCCACTGTAAAAACGTTTGGGTTTCTTTAAGCTCTTGCGCTGGTCCGGGGAATGGCGCTTTGATAAGACCATCGATAACTTGTTTTAATTTTTTACGCATCGGCTTCCAGTCATGGACCGATAATGTGACTTCCTGCAACACAGATGTTAACTCATGCTGAACTTGTGCCAACACTTCCTCGGAATCGAGACGGTCTATTTCGATAAGAAACACCGTGACATCTTCTGTTTGGTCTGACTTTTCTTTCAAACCAGCTAAGGAAACAACATTTGACTTGGTATCGCGGCTAACGCTTATCGGGTAATGCAATGATAAGTGGCTATTAATGCTTAAACGCTTTAACGCCATATTGACTGAATCGACTAAGAACGGCATATCCTCATGAACAATTTCAACGATCGTCTTAGTTGGTTGCCAACCGTGTCTTGATAACACAGGATTATATACTTTGATTACTTGTTCATAAGGCTTACGCTTATCAAGTGTCCCCCATAAACTCAATGCTGCACCATAAAGGTCGCTGTCACTACGTGTTGCGATATCGTCTTCAGTCATATCGCCGTATAAGATTTGGGTAAATGAACTCACGAGTGGAGAAATATCTTCACTAACGTTTTTATTAATCATTTGCGCAACGTTTTCCAAGAGTACAGAGGTGTTTGCATTTTTTAATGCCATAGTCTCGTTTCCTAAGTTAACCACATAATGTGGGTGTCTCTGAACTAAAAGCCAAGCATCCTGCCATAGCCAGTTTATTATTTTAATAATATAAGTCTATGGGAAAAATTGGGGGATTTCGAGTACTATTTTAGAAAATAGCACTTGTAAAACCAGTTAGATAGCGGAAAAGTTTAAACAAGCAGATATAGTGAATGGTTATGCAACAGTCATAAAAAAAGGCCACTAAGTGACCTTTATTTAAACAATTAAGTATCTATTAATTAACGTTTTCTTTACCTTGTTTGAACCATAATAAGTTCGCAATTGCAGGTAATACGATAATCGCCCCTAACATATTCACTAAAAACATGAATGTTAGTAAGATCCCCATGTCCATTTGGAATTTCAAGTCAGAGAAAAACCAAGTGCTCACGCCTATCGCTAATGTCACACCAGTGAAGATAACGGCAGTACCACGTTCTTTCAGTGCTGTGAAGTAAGCTTCTTGCACGCTCATCCCTTGATTTAACTTGGACGTCATCGTCGCCAAGATATAAATACCATAATCGACCCCGATACCAACACCCAATGCAATGACCGGCAATGTCGAGACCGTGAGTCCGATATCAAGGAATGTCATTAATGCTTGGGCCAATGTTGAAACAACAAACAACGGCAAAACAACTGACACAGTCGCGCGCCACGAACGGAAACTTAATAAACAAAGCAATACAACAGCACCATAGACATAGAACATCATTGGTGTTTGTGCCGATTCAACGGCTTCATTAGTTGCCGCCATCACGCCTACAGGTCCTGATGCTAGTTTAAACTTAACACTTTCAGTACTAAGTAACGCACTTTGCTTCTTGACTTCATCGACTACTCGCTCAATCGTTTCTGCTTTATGATCTTTAAGGAACAAATACACAGGCATCACACTACAGCTCGGGTTCAACAAGCCACTGGTGGTTGGTACTTTACCGATAGATTGAACCAACGTCGCTTGCGTGCGCGGCAGCGTCCGCCATTTAGGATTCCCTTCATTATAGCCAGCGTTTATTTTCTTGGTGATACTGGCCAAACTCATGGTTGACTGCACACCTTCAACGTTGTTCATCCGCCATTGAAATTTATCGATCAGCGCAATGGGTGCATACTCAGTACAAGAGTCTTCTCCTGCTTCAACAATCACCGACAGCACATCCGTTGTAATGGAGAAACGCTCGGTGATTAATGCCGTATCTTGATTATAGCGAGACCATTGATGTAATGCCGCCGCACCAGCGTCTAAATCGCCGATTTTCATTTTCTGAGATTGATAGTAGCCGCCACAAAATAATAACGTGGTAGCAATAACGATGCCCCAAGCTACTTTTCGGGTGCCAAATGCGGAGAAGCTACGCCACACCGCATCTAACTTAGTGTCATCGTGATTTGGATTCACTTTAAGCTTACAAAATGAAATAATAACGGGTAGCAGCACTAAGTTAGTAAGAATAATCACACCTACACCCAAACTGGCCGATATAGCCAGCTCGCGAATAATCCCAATATCAATCGATAATAAAGTGATAAAACCGATGGTATCGGATAATAACGCGATGCCACCAGGGATCAATAATGCCTTAAACGTCGCCGTAGCGGCTTCTTTAGCATTCATTCCGCTATTGGTCTTATTTTTAACACCGTTAACCATCTGGACACTATGGCTAACCCCAACCGCAAACACTAAAAACGGCACCAGAATCGACATTGGATCAAGGCCGAACCCTAATACGGTTAATAAGCCCATCTGCCATACGACAGCCATCAATGAACAGGCCAATGGTAGTAAGGTCAAAATAAACGAACGTGAAAAGAGGAAAACCATTATCGCGGTAAAGGCGATAGCTAATAAGAAAAAGTGAACCACGCCTTTTGCGCCGTCCGCAATATCGCCAGCCATTTTAGCAAAACCGATAATATGAACATCAACATTGTCATTGACTAATTGGGTGCGCAACTGCTCTTCAAGTTGTGCCGCAAATTCAAGTGTATCTAGCGCCTCACCCGTTTCAGGATTAAAATCCATCAGTCGCGCTGAGACCATTGCTGCGGTGTAATCGTTAGCGACTAAACGGCCAACGATTCCCGCTTTTTCAACATTGCTTTGTACCGTGTGTAATCCCCTGACATCCGCGGTAAAATCCGCTGGGATAACTGGGCCCCCGGCAAAACCGTCTTCGACCACCTCGGTAAAGCGCGTAGAGGGTGAATACAAGGATTTTACCGATGTACGGTCAATCCCTGGAATGAAATATAACTGATCATGCACTTGCTTAAGGGAATCAAAGAAGACTGGCGTGAAAATAGTCCCTTCCTTAGCGCGGACCGCCACCATGATGCTATTAGCGCCACCAAAATCTTTGGCATGCTTCGTATATGTTTTCATATACTCATGGTTTAGCGGAATATTTTTAGAGAATGCGGCGTCCATCTTAAGCTGTGATGCTTGATAGGCCAATGCGATGGTTAATACGACAAAGAAACTTAGTACAAGTGCTCTTTGACGAAAAATAAACATGGCAATATTATTTATGATTTTATCCATGACAACCTACTGTTCTTGTTTAAACTTACTAAGGCCTTTGCTTCCGGCAAGCCAAATCTGCTGTTCGAATTGGACGACAGACATCATGTCCTGTCCCTTGCTTGACAATACCGGTAAAAATGTTTGACCATCATCAACTGATCTAAGGATCACGCCATTATTTTGTGCCACGAAAATGTCGCCATTACTGAGTTGGCTAAAATGATTGATGCTAAAATCATTGTCTAGCACAATTTTTTTCCACTGTTTACCACCATCAACCGACCGGAACATGTTACCGCGTAGGCCACCGATCAATAATGATTTAGTTTGTGTTTCTAAACTAGCAAAGAACGAACCTTCATAAATGTTGTCAAGGCGTTGCCAACTCTGGCCGTTATCTGAAGAAAACGCAACCAAACCTAGTTCACCGACCAACATTAAGCGACCATCTTTCAAATACGAGATAGCATTGAAGTGAGGCAAAATAGACGCGATTTCGAATTGGTATTCCTCTTCGCTCTCAGCCTTGATTTCGGCAAGATATTCAACATCATCTATCGGTAGCAATGAATCAAGAAATTGCTTTGACCACGTATTCCCACCATCAGAGGTTGCGAAATACATGCCATAGGCACCAACGGCAACACCATGGTCAGAATCACTAAATGCGACACTTAATAACGGACGGTCTAGCGCGGGTAATGCTTGCTGTAGGGACCAATGTTCGCCACCGTCAGCAGTATGTAAAATGGTCGCATCATGACCTACTGCCCAGCCATTGTTATTATCAACGAAGGTAACGTTGGTTAATAATGCTCGGGTTGGGACAATCACTTGTTGCCATTGTTGGGATTTTGTAACAAAGACATGACCACGGTCACCAACAGCAACCAATTTATCTGTTGTGGACACCATCGCTGTCGTTAGAAATTTAGACGCCAAACTTGCGAATTCTGATTGGTTATTATCTGGTTGAACCGACAAACCAAAAGCAACACTGCTAAACACTGTACTTAGTGCTGCGACCAATAATGGTCGTTTTAATTTTTGTAGTTTTAACAACTTCACACCTCATGAAAATCAAGACCGGCATTTGCCGGTCTTTTTGAACGTAAATTGTCCTCTTAACGCCCTGCTCGACGCAGTGCAGATTGAGTAAAATCTTTGTCCTTTAGCTTAGTCGAAAAATTATACATCTTACCTTGATTATCAAGCCCTTGCGCTAAATAGCGACGCGCTTGTAAATCATGATATACATCAAGCGTTGACCATGATGCAGGCAATTCATAATAGTTTAACTCATGTGCCATCGCGACGCGGTATAGCTCATCACGATTATCGTAGATATCGGCAATTGATACCTGCCAGTTATCTTCATCGATGAAGAACACACGCTTCTTATATGTATGACGCATACCTTCTTTAAGTGTAGCTTCTACTTGCCACACACGATGCTTCTCATAACGGACGTAATCTTGGTTAATATGTCCAGCTTGCAACAAGGTATCATACTCGAGACCCTTAGCATGTAATTTATAAGAGTTATACGGAATATAGACCTCTTTTTTACCAATCAATTTCCAGTTGTAACGTGATGGAGAACCGTTGTACATATCAAAGTCATCGGTAGTACGAAGACCATCAGTCGCAGTTCCTGGCGTATCAAATGCAACATTTGGTGCACGACGAACACGTCGTTGTCCCGTGTTATATATCCACGCTTTACGCGCTTCAGTATCTTGATTTAACGTTTCATGCACTAATAACGCCGTACCAGCAAGACGCGCTGGTTGCGTCATTATCTGCTTGTACTTGAAGATAACATTGTCTTCTTCTAACTGCGCTGCAGTCATACCAGGTTCGGTATACTTAAAGCTAATGCTGTTCTTCATTTCCATCAAGGTGTAATCACCAGACGCCGTTGGTGCTGCTTGCGACGCAAAAATCTGAGCACTGACACCACGATAGCGGGTGATGTGATTCCAGATAACTTCTAAACCTGTTGTTGGGATTGGGAAAGGAATGCCCATTACCGCATTCTTGATGCCGTTTCCGCCTTGCGTCAGCGTAGCATTGGTCGCGTTGACTTTTATCGCGTCGTAAACATGACCAGGTAGCGAAGCACTTCGGCGCGTTTGATAAACATTCATTTTGAACGTCTCAGGATACGTCGCGAACATTTTCACTTGACCAGGTGTCAGGCTGTCTATGTATTGCGCTAAGTTGGCATTAGTGATGGTAAATAATACCTTATCACTGGCAAACGGATCTATATGATGATCGCCTTCGGTGTAACCAGCGGGCGCAGCAGTGATGCCATTATCCCAAGCAGGAATAGAACCATCACTGTTACCTGCGCGTTCTGCGCCAACTGGCGTTAGTTCGCTGCCCAACTTAGCAACCTTTTCAGGTGACACAGCAGCGGTTGCTGCCATCGAAGCAAGTGCGATTGAAATCGCTGAAATCAAAGTTATTTTTTTCATATTTTTTACAACCATTAAATTGAGTACTTGATGCTAAACGAAACGAAGTCTTTATCTTCCATCGAATTGATTGTGCCTTTTCCGCCCCAAAATGCGTTGTAGCCAACAGATGCCGACCAACGGTTTTGATAATCAAAATCGACTGAAGCACCGATTGATTTTGCGCCTTGGGTAAACAAGAATAATGGGTCTGGTGTGATACCTTCAACATCGTGTGAGAACACAACTTTCGCTGATGCATTTACACCAGAGAAGATGTTGTTGTAATCCGCTTTAGCAACCATACGGTAGCCCCAAGCAAAATCTGTTGGGAACGGGTTAGTCTCTGTACCATTATGCACAACGCTCATAATTGCTTCTAGACCAGGCTGACCAGCAGAACGCGCGGTGCCTGGACCGTTTAGACGTAATACATCAGAGTCTGGCATATCATGGATCCAAATAGCACCTACTTCAGCGAATAGCGTCAAGTTATCACTACCTAACGTAGGACCAAACAAATGCGCTAAGTTAAATTGAGCCTGAGTCGTATCTACTGTCACATAACCGTTAGCTCGGTCACCACCATTAATACCAACTAGAGAACCGTCAGCGTTAGTGGGGAATGGGTAACTTGTACCTTTAAGTTGCGAGATACCTTCTAATTCTGGACGAAGCCCTTCATTTGCAAGTTGTTGCGGCATTGCAGCAAACAACAATTCGACATCATCTATCTGAAGAGGTTCATCTTGACGATGAGAAACTTCACCTGCAAACGATGTATCACCTAGTGTGGTATTAAAACTAGCACCATATAGCTTAATGTCTTCAGGATATTCAACAATCGCTTGCGTAAACGCGCCAAGGCTGTTTAATGTATCGTAATCAATTGAGCCATAGCTTGCTTTTAACTTTTCAACGTCTCCGAGTAGAGATGCAGGATTAAAATTAGACGCTTGACCAGAAATAATCGGGCGGCGGCTATGATAATTCATATGATAAAGGGCTACTTCGGTGTCTTCAAAGAAGTAGCTCATCTTAAGACCATATTGACCGCCATCTTCTGGTTCATCGTTATCCGCTCGCACAGCAACTTTGGTTGAGTATGCAAGCATAGCGTTTATCATCGTTGCATTATCGGCACCAGACAGACCAAGTCCGGCTATTTTTTCTAACTCAGAAATTAAGAAATCACCATCGATATCCGGATTGCCAGAAAAACCTAATTGAATAAGGTTGTATTGGCCACCGTCACTCACAAAGTCATTAGATGCGAAATACGTACCGCCGACAGGAACAACAGTCGCCTGCCATTCGTACTGGTAATATGCTTCAACCGATAAGTTATCCGTTAAGCCAGCAGACACCCATGCCATTCCTTGTGGAATAAACACTTCTTTGAGCTCAGCACCAGGTGAACGAAGACGACCTAAATCAACCGCATTGGTACTTGCGATACCATGCGAAATCAACGCGCTCTCGCCCCAACTAATTACTTGTTGACCGACACGAAATGAAACAGGCATATCGCCAAAATCAAAGTCCGCAGATATATAAGCATCTAATAAGCGAATGTCAGAACAGAAATCAGCTTTAGCCTCTTTATCACGACATACATCGATATTACGCGGCGCACCACCATCAATCGATAATTCACGTTGGTAATCTAAGCCACTGTCGAGCGCAAAATCATGATAATACATGCCACGTACAAACAGGCCGAAGTTTTCATAACGAAGATCTAGTTCATGTAGCCCTTTGACCACTTGGCTAAAGGCATCCCCTCTTGACCATGCAAGGTTGCCTAAATCACCGTTAGTCGAATATGATCCATTTTGGGCGAACAATTCACTCGAAGTATACTTGGTATTAGATAATGCAGAATACCCACTCCAATCAAGTCCATTATTTGGGTTATTTGCTTTACCAATTTGGTTATCAAAATCTCGCTCTTCCGCGCGAATAGATACACCGTAAGAAAATGTAGAGTTGAAGCTACCTTCGATATCTCCCCAATTAAAACCAACAGCTTGCGCACTTGGTACTGAAAGAGCGCTGATTGCCGCGCCAACTCCCATCGCCAAGACCGATTTCTTAAAAACATTCATGTAAGGTTACTCCACTTTCCAATTTGGATTATTGTTATAATTCATCTTAATGAGCAGCTCATTAAAAAGTTGATATTTGCTAATTTAGAGTAAATAAGCGAGCCCTGCAACTGATGTTTTTCCCGAATAATTCAAAGCATTAGCAATTCTAGAGCAAAAAACCTAACCAGCGATTAAATTTAGTAAGATGGCTACAATTTAGCGGTAAAACGGCCCACTAAATTACCGTTAACAGGTTGATATAAAAGACAAAGATAAGAAATAAAAAATGAGGCGATAACGCCTCAAATATATACTAGCGTTTAAAGTTTTTACTCTAATTTATTCTAACTAAAGAAATAAATTTTCCTTCGGGGGTGACTTTAAGCGCAAATTCGCCCGATATACCATCGGGCGTTAAAAAGGGTCTAAAGTGCTCAGCAGGCAATTGTATCTTACGTCCTTTGACGTCAATCACCTGAATTTTTTTAATTTTCCCTTGGTAGAACGGTAAGAACTGTTCGTAGGTTAAATAGGCATTGAAGTAATAAATCTGCACGATAAAATCTCTATTTCGCTAGGCTCAATTCAACTTTTTCGACTAAGTCCTTTGATAATCCAGCTAAAGATTTCAGTCGTAATAACTGTGTTTTCATTAACTGAGAACGGACACCATCAATTTTTTTCCAAGCCATCAAAGGCGTAATTAGTCGCGCTGCAATTTGCGGATTAATGTCATTAAGGGCGATAAGTTGGTCAGTCAAAAAACGGTATCCAGCACCGTCAACGGCATGAAACTGGCGCTGATTATTGTTACAGAACGCCCCAATCAAACTCCTGACTCGATTTGGATTTTGCCAACTAAAAGCATCATGCTCGAATGTATTTTCAATCTGCTTTATAACCTGATCACTTGGGTCGCTGCCAATGACCGAAAACCATTTATCCATCACTAACCCATTGTCTGACCACGCCTGATCAAAGTCCGCTAATAATGTCGTTTTACAAAGCGCATCATTATGTACCGCACAGGCCAACGCACTAATGGTATCCGTCATATTATTAGCTTGCTGCGACTGCGAGATTAGCGTGGCGTTAGTTTCTTCATTCTTAATCAGTGTGATAAACCGCAACAGTGTATTTTTCAGCGCTCTCAAAGCCACCTTCTCAGGCTCACTTTGTGTGACTAACAACTGGTCTTTACAATGTTGGTATCGCGTTTTAAATGAGATGTGTAACGCGTTAGCAAGCGACATCGTTACAAAATCTCTTGCCGCAATAACGGCATCGACATCGACGCTCTCAAACAATTCAAATAAAGTACCTAGGCTTGGTAGCTCGATCATCAACGCAATCAGTGCAGGATCGAGTGTGTCATCATTAATGACCGCGTCTAAACTCGTCAACAACGCGGGCGCAATCTGATAATCTAGTGCCTCAACGCCAACATTATCGGTGATTGCAGTGGTTAATAACAATTGGGCACTGTCCCATCTTGAAACGTCATTATTACTGTGGGCTAGAATGTGCACTAGATCAGCTTGGCTGTAGTTAAAGGCTGTCTTGACTGGTGCCGAAAAACCACCGAAAAATACCGCTGTCGACTCACTCGGCACATCATCAATAACAAACGTCTGCTGATGCTCTTTAAGCTCAAGTACGATTGAGTCACGACCATTGGTCAATGATACATTGCCGCCGTTGCTATTGAGTATTTCTAAGCGTATCGGGAGATGGAACGCCTCAATGGCTCCTTCATTGTTACCGACAGGCAGCGATTGACTAATGTTTAGTGTTAGCTGCTTTTTTTCGGCATCAAATGACTGCTCAATATCAATTAGCGGTGTGCCAGACTGAGAATACCAATGGCGAAATTGTGTTAAATCAACAACCGCGCCCGCTTCCATCGCTTGGATAAAGTCATCGCAGGTCACTGCTTGGCCATCAAACCGTGAAATATAAGTTGCCATACCTGCTTGAAAACGGCTTTCCCCGATTAAGGTATGTAGCATCCGAATCACTTCAGCGCCCTTGTTGTATACTGTAACGGTGTAGAAATTATTCATTTCAATCACCGCTTCTGGGCGGATCGGATGGGACATCGGACCGGCATCTTCTGCAAATTGATGTGAGCGCATCACCTTGACCGCCTCAAT
>Ga0209395_1005221_pt1 | contig 14738 bp, 9 predicted proteins | sample GOMGulsemesocosm_3_FD_184635 | JGI IMG/M metagenome (GOLD analysis project Ga0209395, IMG submission 184635) | Methane-oxidizing microbial communities from mesocosms in the Gulf of Mexico - GOM9D Gulf of Mexico (SPAdes) (version 2) | ecosystem: Environmental > Aquatic > Marine > Cold seeps... | reverse complement strand
CAAATCAGATACTTATTAATACTGCCACTATCTGGGGGAATACCCCTAAAGATTTTCTAAATTTGTATTTAGATGATGGCATCGCAACAGTTGCTATTTCAAATAAGAAAATGCTGAAAGCCCAAAACCAAAAACTAAATGATGGCCAATGGCACCGCATAAAAGTGAGCATGCCTCATGATAATTCTAAACTCTCACAGCTGATTATTGAAATCGATGGCAAAACTGTCGATGCAACTCCAACTAACGGAGATGCACAAATAAAATTCAATCAAAGTATGCGCTTTACCATAGGTGGTAAAGGCTATAGCAGTAATGCTATGAAAACACTTCCTGTGACAAACTTCATTGGATTAATTGACGATGTCTCTCTTTGGACCTTATAAAGTTGAACCTTATAAAAACAAATTTTATAAAAATAAAACATACAAAAATGGATCTTATAAAATGAAAACAATGACTTTATTATTTACTGGTGCAATGCTAATTGCGACCACAATGATGACTTTTTCTAACCAAGTAAACGCCAATGAAGCACAACAAAAAAACTGGCGAGCTGAACTAAGTGAAAGCCTACCCATACTTGGTCATCGAAACTTTATTGTTATTGCAGACTCCGCTTACCCACAGCAAAGTAATCCGGGAATTATAACAATTTACACCGGTGAAAAACAAATTGATGTAGTGAAAGAAGTCCTCACAGCCGTAGAAAATGCTGCCCATGTTAATGGCACTATCTATGTTGATAAAGAATTAGGCTTCGTGCCAGAGAAAAATGCAAAAGGCATTGACGATTATCGAAACGCGCTGGATAAAGTCATAAAAGGTAGAGTAGTTCAGCGTTTACCACATATGGATATCATAAAAAAACTTGATGCCAGTGGTGAGTTATTTAACGTATTGATTTTAAAAACTGACTTAACTCTTCCTTACACTTCGGTATTTATTGAATTAGGTGCGGGTTATTGGAATGAAAAATCAGAAAAAGAATTAAGAGCGTCGATGGAGTAAAAATTTATCCAAACGATTTAAGGATATTTAATGAAAAATTGTTTAACAGGAATAATAAGTTTAGTCGTTGTGGCATCATGTCTCATAGGCCTTGCGCCCTTTACAGAGGCCGACGAAAAAACCGACCGGGCCGGATGGTTTACCGAAGCCCGGTTCGGAATGTTCGTACATTGGGGCCTATATAGCATTCTCGAGGGTTCTTGGGATGGTCACACCCTACCGGATCCGTCCCTGCCTAAAGGGGATTCCTGGTATGCTGAATGGGCGCAGATGCGGATGAATGGATATCTGAAGCCAAAAGTGCCGGAATACGTTATTTCGTTATAACAGCCAAGCACCATGACGGATTCGCTCTATGGGATTCCTCTGTATCAGACTACGATCTCGGCTCGACACCTTACAAGGGCGACCTGCTTGGTGATCTTGCAAAGGCATGCAGGAAGCACGGCATTAAACTCGGGTTTTATTACTCACACTGGCAGGATTGGCGGCATCCAGGTGGGGCGCTACCGCCATGGGATAATATGAAGCAACCATCACAAGAAGCATTCGAGAGCTACTGGCAGAATGTATCACTTCCTCAGGTTCAAGAGCTGTTAAACAGATACGATCCTGACCTCTTATGGTTCGATACGTGGGGGAAATACGCCAGTGATTTTATAACATCCGAACGCCGAGACGAGCTTATAGCGATGATCCGCAAAGAAAGCCCCAAAACCCTTATCAACGGGCGCATAAGCTATCATGATCCTGGTAAGGATATCGACTTTCTTGAAACCGGTGACAATGCACATCCGGAGAAGAACTTGGGTATGCCATGGCAGACTCCTGCTACGATGTATCATTCATGGGGCTGGCACGCGAACGATTTCAACTGGAAGCCAAGCAAAACGCTGATCAAACTGCTTGCTCAAAACTCTACACTAGGCGGTAATTACCTCCTGAATGTAGGCCCTAAACCCGATGGGACATTTCCGCTTCCGGCAGTCAAAAGGCTTCGTGAAATTGGTGGGTGGACGGCAGCAAATGGCGAAGCCATATACGCAACGATTCCGGTATCCGCAAAGCCTGCTAGAGGTGTTCGTCATACACGAAGAGTGCTGGATAACGGAACACACCGACTCTACTCACATATCCTGGATCCATTGACAGACGACAAATTGATACTGCCAGTCGAGAGTGATACGATTATTAGCAGCAAGGTGCTGGAAACATCTCAACCAGTTAAATTTAAGTCAATTGCAGGAGGCACGTCATTCGATCTCGGATCACTCATGGAAACTGAAACTTCGATTCCGGTATTCTACATCGATCTTAAAAGGCTGCCAGACCTGTATAAAGAGAAGAACTGATAGAGAAGCATCTGGGGAAGGGTCGGCAATAAAAATATAGCTCAACCTCTTTACTAACAAAGTCTACATCTTAATTTTGAAATGTCAAAAAAGGAAAAAGACCCGAAACCATAAAGGTTCAGAAGGGTCTTTTTTTACAAGAAGTACTCTATAGCTGGCCTGTCAATGGGATACTTGGCGAAGAAATGCTATAAGTTTCTTGCCCAAACTATTTAAACAAAATTACAGGTACAACACATGAAAGCAAGCAATCTATCTTGGTTTATAATTGCTACTGCTAGCCTAGCATTTAATACTTTAGCTCAGGTAAATATCACAGTAGATACCACAAAGGTGCTTGCTAGTGATGTCAGCCATAAATATGGCATGAACCTGAATGCAGGAATAGATAGTGATCTAAATAGGCCGTCTGGCTCAGTCTCGCTAATTGAAGCATTAAAGAAAACAGGCGCTAAACATTTACGCTACCCCGGCGGTAAGAAGTCTTTGTATTTTTCATGGGCATCAGCCCCCTATACTGATGCAAGTACAAATTACTGGATACCGGGTTCCTATGCCAATAACGCCAAGAACACGTTGAATTTTGACGAGTTTATGAGCATTGCAAACCAAGTTAGCGCGCAAGCACATATCAATGTTGCTTATAATCCAACTAAAGATCTCAACGAGCAACTCGCCGCAAAGTGGGTGAAATACGCCAATATTACTAATAATTATAATGTTCAATATTGGGAAATTGGCAATGAGATGTGGCAAAAGGATTTAGGTTTTAATATCTCTTCTTTATGCGCCGTGGTTAACTCTTACTCAACAGCGATGAAAGCAGAAGATCCGAGTATTTTAATTGGCGTTAGCTGGTATAAAAATAAGATTAAAATGCTTATCAAAACATGTGGTGATGCGTTGGATTTTGTCACCATAAGCGACTATACAACTTACTTAGGCTCCTATCAAAACTATGCCAAGGGCAATAATGTAAAATTAATTAATGTTGATGAAAAAGCATCAAAGAAAATTGTGATTTCCGAATTTGCTCCTACCACATGGCAAAAAGATGCTGATGATTATGCTAATACTACAGGTAAAGGCATCATAAACTTTGATCAAATCGGCCAATATCTGCTAAGTCCAAATACTGGATATGCCAATTTTTGGAATACTCATTGGTATTCATTAAATAACAATATGTTTCACGCCTTAGACAAGAGAAATAACCTCTTACCCGTTGCTATGCCAATGACACTTTGGGCAAAATTTATCAACGATGATCTTGTTCATGTTAACGCGGATAATCATAACATTGTCACTTATGCAGCTTTTGATAAAGTAACGAATAACTTGAACCTATTTATAATCAACAAGGGAAATAAGTCTCAGAGTGCAAATATTATTGTTAACGCCGAAAACACTTATAATTCCTTGGCTGAAGTTAACCAATTTAAAGGGAACGATGAATGGGATCCACAGCCCTCATTAAAACAAGCTGAGTCAGTTAACGTTTTGAAAAACACCATTGAGACTTCCATTCCTCCTACATCGATTAGCGTTATATCGTTAAAAATTTAATATATGCTAATAACCCTTTTATTACAGGATCATCAATATAGCCGTTATCAATCAAAATACATGTTTCAGAGAGCACTTTGAATGGTAACGGGTTAAACGTAAAGTATTGTAAATCATGTATTCATAATCAACATTCTATTTTACGATGCGGTTAAAGCAATAAACATTGGAATACCCAGATAATGAAACATTTCTTTATACTACTGCGAACTTCACTAATGATACTGCTAATGATTCCCCTAATCAGTTATGCAGCTCCAAATAAAATAGAGCTCCTTCTCATTGAGCCTTTAGATAAAAAGCGTGACCGTGTGGTGCCAATTAAGGTTTATTTGAACAAATCTGAACACCCTCAGCCGGTGATTTTGTTCTCACATGGCTTAGGTGGCTCTCGTGAAAATAATGCTTATCTTGCCAATTACTGGGCAGCCGCTGGATATGTTACTGTATTTATTCAACACAAAGGCAGTGATATCGATGTATGGAAATCAGCTCCATTAGGTAAACGGATGGCGGCTCTAAAGTCGGCGATAAGTGCTGAAACGGCAATACTAAGATTTGCAGATGTACACTTTGTAATAGACCAGTTAGAAAAATGGAATATGCAAAGTGCCCATCAACTCAATAAGCAGTTAGACCTTGAACATATAGGCATGAGTGGCCATAGCTTCGGTGCCCATAGCACACTGGGTGTTGCTGGACAAAAATACTCTTTAAACCAAAATTTCCATGACAAACGAATAGATGCCTTTATCGCTTTAAGTCCAAGTCCAGGAAGTGATATGACACCATTAAAAGCTTTTGGGCATATTGCTAAGCCTGTACTTGCTATGACGGGTACCTTAGATACAAATCCAATTAATGAGATGAAGGCTTCTGATCGTAAAAAGGTATATGCTGCATTGCCTGAAGGTAATAAATACCAGTTAGTATTAGAAGGCGCTAAACACTTTGCTTTTGGTGATAACAAAAGTTGGCGCACAAGAGGACGAAACCCTAAACATCATCCAGCTATACAGCAAATCAGTTTGCAATTTTGGCATGCATACCTCAAGGATGATGCTGACGCTAAAAAGTGGTTACAATCGCAAAACCCCATTATTACAACAGGGCTTAACGATGTTGATGTGTGGGAATGGAAGTAATTTTACAACTCTGTGACAAAAAGCATGTTTGATCTTTATCATCAAGTCTAAATATTACAGCATGGCCTTTTCAACCTCAGCCTTTATATGCGAATTATCATAATAAGGGTCATTATAATCCTCTGCATATTTTTGTAGTGACTTTGCCATGTCGTGGATGACTTCCCGGTAATTAGGGTTAGAATAGAAGTTATCTAACTCATCAGGGTCTTGTTCAAGGTCGAACAGCCAAGGCGAACCCCATGTGTTATAAACCAGCTTATAGCGATCAGAAACCACCGTTAGCCAGCCCTTTCCTTTCGATGAAGACTGGCGGAAAAAGGCAACATCTTTCCAGCCTTTAACATGTCCTTTTATCAATAACTTTGAAGCGTCTCTGCCTTCTTCATTACCACCACCTTTAATTCCCAGTAACCCCATCAAGGTTGGTTGAAAATCTACACTTGTCATTGCTTCGTTTATCACTACAGGCTTTACTTTTGCAGGGTAGTAAACAATGAAAGGCACTTTAGCTGACGCTTCAAAAGGCACGCCTTTATTTTGTCGGTTGTGCTCCGATTTCAAGTCACCGTGGTCGGCCGTGAAAATGATGATGGTGTTGTCCATAATGCCAGATTTCTTTAAATGCTTTAAAAGGCGGCCTATATTATCATCAATCAATTTTATCATGCCGTAATATTGAGACATCTTCTGCAGATTGGGTTGAGGTCTTGGTTGTCCCCAAGTAGGTGTATCTTTTGCGTCAACTGAAAATGTACGTGGCATCTCAAACTTAATATGAGTATACATAGTGTCATAGGGGGGGCGTACGGTATCGGGGCCGTGTGGATCGCTCAAGCTTAGCATCATGGCAAATGGCTGTTTTTGATGCGCATCGATAAAGTCTATCACCTTGGTCATTTGATAATCTGTTGAAAATGATTTTTCATCAGCACCCGCGTGGGTAGTTTTAGGCCAACCATTTTTATCGGGCTTAGCGTCAACGCGAGAGCCTTCAGGTGTGTCTTTAAACTTTTTATAATGACCACGGTTAAACATATAGCGGTTATCATCAAAACCAAATTTGCGCTTTGGTGCCCACTGCGGTTTAGCATCGCCGTTTAAATGCCATTTGCCAACGTAACCCGTTGCATAGCCATTCTCTTTTAACACTTGGGCAAAAGTTACCGCATCATCTCGCAATGGCATGTTATTTTGTACCGAGTGATTGTTTTGCGGATACATGCCAGTGACAAAAGCTCCGCGTGATGGCGTACAAACTGGCGATGTTGCATAAAAACTAGTGGCAAGCGCGCCGTTGTCAGCCAACCAATCAATATTGGGGGTTTCAACCACTTCACTGCCCCACATCAACGCTTGTTCTTTGCTAAGCTGTTTTCGGTAGGCACCTAGGGTTCTAAAATTATGTTCATCGGTCATAATGACGATAACATTGGGTTTATTAGCAGTTGTTGCCTGTACATCTGCAGATGTGAAAAAAGAAAGTACTGCAAAAATAATGCCTAAAACAATTTTATTCATTGCTCCTCCGTGTAAAAGATATTGGGCTCGGTGACAAATGATTTTGTTCATATTTGTTACCGAGTTTAGATGTATAAAATAAAGCGAATTATAAGAAAACACTAAAAATGCTACTGCGGGTTATTCCAAACAACTTTACTCATTTGTTCTTCAAAGCTTTTGATTAAATTATTAAGCTTTGGCTCATTGGCTAAGTTATTCCACTCACCCGGATCTTGTTCTAAATCATATAACTCCCGAGTGCCATCAGCCATTACTGTAAAACGGTATTTATCGGTTACTACGCCATGACTACCCTTTGCTGAAGTATGTGCAATGTTTTCCCATTCAACGTCTTCACCGTGTAAAAGAGAAACTAGACTTTTACCGTGTAATTTAATGTTTTTAGGTTTTTCAGTACCGGTCAATTCTAAAAGTGTTGGGTAGATATCAATGTTCTGAACGATATTATCAATCACAGTACCGCCTTTGCTATTAGCCGTTTTTACCATCAGTGGACTTCGTAATGAAATATGAAATGGTGTGTTTTTACGCCACAAACCATGTTCCGTTAAATGATAGCCATGATCACCCCAAACAATAATGATGGTATTGTCATAAAGGCCTTCGTCTTTTAACGCTTGTATAACTTTGCCCATTTGTGCGTCGGCATAACTGGTGCTGGCCATATAGCCTCGAATAAGCTTTTTAGCGGTAACATCGTCTACCCCTTCATTCCACTGACCATTTCGCGTTTTGCTTTTATATCTATCCGCTTCAAAGGCTTCTTTTGCCCCTTGGGGGAAATAAGCCAGTTTGCCGGCATCTTCAGGGTACATATCAAAGTATTTTTTCGGCGCCACCCATGGCATGTGTGGCTTAGAAAAGCCGCTGACGATCATAAAAGGTTTATTTTTATCTCTTTTGTTTTTGATGTAATCAATAACACTTTCAGCGACTTGTCCATCTTTTAAGAAATTGTCCGGAGCATCAACCGAGGCGTACATCAGAGAGCCAGGCCCAGCCCCTTTGTCTTTATATATTTGTATTTGATCTGCACGTCCACCGATCTCAACGATCCTTTTTAGGACTTTGGGCTCACCATCTTTGGTTTTACCTCCGCCCCCAGCAATATCCCAAGATGATCTATCGCCTTTAGGTACTTTACCGTGATATAACTTGCCTTTGGTCGCTGTCCAATAACCGTTATCTCTTAACACGCCAGGCCAGGTAGCTTGTTTTTCAATGAGTTTTTGGTGTTTATTATCCTTCCAATTACCTGCTTGCAGATCAAAACGAATCCCTGTTAGCATTGAGGCTCTTGAAGGGTTACACAAAGGATAACTGACATACGCTCGATTAAACCGAACCGCATCATTAGCAAAGGCATCTAAATTAGGGGTTTTGGGCTCTGGTTCACCGTAAGCGCCGATCAATGGTCTTAAATCATCAATGGCGATAAATAAGATGTTTGGCTTGCCATGTGCCTTTATTGCTCGTTTTTCTTGGCTTTTATCTTGGACCTTATCTTCAGCATAGGCACCTAGACAAGCAAATAAGCTGACAAAAGCTAAAATCATTTTACCGTTAAATAATAACTTCATAGTTTTCTTCTCTTTTTTATCGTTACTTTTTCGGATTTGTAAATTATCAAATTAAAAATTCTTATTTCCATCGGTTTTCATACAATTGATAACCAATTTCTCTCACCGCTTTTATCGTTTCCGGATAAGGTGTGTCAGTAATATCAACGAGGCCTATTTGATAGTTCTCACCATCGCCTCGGCCGGTAATTGCTTGAGCACGATATTGGAACCAATGCGTGCCAATAAACAACGGGTTATTTAAGGCACTTTTTACGTATTCGTAGTAATGTTGAGCGCGCTCTTGTTGGCTAGACACTTCCTGCAAGCCAGTGTGGAATACACCTCTATCCATGGCGCCAAAATGAAACTCGGTCGCCATTAACGGTTTGGTTAATCCTTTAGCTCTCGAGGTGAAGTCTTTCAGGTTACGGTGATAAAGATTATAAGAAATAACATCTACGTATTTTTCTGCGGCTCTCAGCACAACTTCATTGGTATCGCCATGAACACGGCTACCAAGGTAAAGATGATTAGGATAGATGGTTTTCACACTGTCTCGGCAAATCCGATAATACTGATCAACCATTTGTTGATAGAACCATTTACCGTCGTCACCAATAACTTCATGGTTTAATTCTTTTCTGTTCGCTAACAACGCATTGAATGATTTAAATTTTGTTTGCCATGCCGCGTTTAATTTATTGATATCCCCATATTTGCTTTTTAAATGATCGACAAAAAACTGTTTTGCTGGCTGGCTTTTCTTGGCACTGGTAATAATTTTTGCATAAGACCAGTCTTGATAAAAATGTAATTCATTATCAACAAAAAATCCGATATTCCATGGCGAGTTAGCATTTTCGCTACGTTTCTTGTTAATTAAGGCTTGTTTAATGTTGTTAGCGAAGTTCTTATCCCATGGGTCTGGAAACTTTTTATCCAACATCTTGCTTTTATAATGAACCGCAACGGTAAAGGGGGTTTTGCTTTCACCAAAATTTTCGGGTTGCGACCAGTTACCATAAGTGTTCATACCCCAACTTTTCAGTCGTTGATGATTACGCTTTAGCGATATTTTTTTCCAGTTTTCACCATATTTTCTAAATAGATTTGCTTGGGTAAAATCAAAACGTTCATGTGCATAAAAACCTCGGTACTCACCCCATTTACTGGGTAGGTCTTTAAAATAATGAGAACGGCCTTTAATTAAAGTATTTGCGCCTTTATGACCAACACCAGTAACACCATGCGACCAAAACAAATATCCTTCTGGGTCAACAAACCACCACTTGCCATCAACTTGTTTGGTATAAAAATAACCTGTCGCTTTTTGTTTAGGACCTTTTAGCCAACCGCCCCATTTTGATCGATTTTTAGGTGTAGGATTTTCATTAAGATCAGCAAGCTCTTGTTGTTCTCTGTCTTGCCATTGCTTAGCATTTTGTAATTTACCAGGATATTGCCCTTGCAGGTATTGACCATATTGATCAACAAATGGAAATGATGTTTGTTGTGGGTAGTCAAATAGTTGGTCGTATCTGAAAGGGACAATTTCTTTTACAAGGTACGAGGCTTTTTTAGGTATTGGCTTGTTTTTGTTTAACACCGAAAAGCTAATTTTACTTATTTTCGCTATATCGATACCTTTCCAATTGGACATAACACTATTGGGCCCGGATTTCATTTTTTCAATCCTAGGATAGTCACGTTCAAACGCTTCGCTAGTTATATAGAAATAAACTAATATGTCTTTTGTTTCACCGGGTTCAAGATAAATAGAGTTATCGATAAATTGCCATTTCTCACTACTTTGCGAAAAGAGTTTAACTTCTGGGATTATCCTTTCGTCACTGACATTTTGCAATACCACTTTTAGACCATGATATTGAGATAAATCCCACCTATCAGTTTTAGCTGGAACTAGATTTACGACACTGCCCTTGCGAGGTTTTAAGTTAATCTTTAGCTGCGAGTCGTTGGTAATTTTTGCAGAAGCTTTAACGCTTGTTATTTGAATGTTTTTAGTAACGAGTAGTGATTCTGCTTGGGCTAAAAAGGGGATTAATAAACAAATAAAAAATAAAGATATGATTGAGGGACTTTTAGACTTAAAACCTTGCACTAGAGAACTCCAAACTAATAATGTTCGATGATAAAAAACGCTCCGTCTTCGGAGCGTTTGATTGTTTCAGTTAATTTATTTTGTCGTTAACGTAATTGATTTGATATTAAGTTCTTTGCTATATGCACTGACAGTAATCTCACCGGTTTGTCCTTTTTTACTACGGACAACAACTAACGCTTTACCATTAAAAGCACGGCGATAATCAGCAACAAACGGCTCTACAGTAGCTGAATCGCCATTACCTACAGCGATGACTTCTCCCGGACCTTCCACCTTAAAGTGAATTAAGTTATCGGCATTAGGAACAAAATGACTCTCTTTATCCAATACATCTGCGGTGATAAAAGACAAATCATAACCATCAGCATCAATCACATTTCTGTCTGCGGTTAACTGTACTTGTGCAGGAATACCTGCGGTGTAAATTTGTTTTTCTGCGACAACTTTACCTTTATTGTATGCAACAACTTTAATGTCACCTGCTTGATATTTAACATCCCACTGCAATCGGTACGGCGAGTCAAAGTGTTTCATTTTTTTCTTATATCTAAGCTCAACGGGAATGCGTACTTTATCAACACCCATTACTTTTTTGCCATGAGATTTGCCATTAACAAATAACTCAACTTCTTCGGCATTGGAGTAAGCAATAACAGGGATCGTTTGACCAACACGATTTGGCCAATTCCAATGTGGCAATACATGAACCATAGGCTCAGTTGTCCAACGACTTTGATACATGTAAAAACGGTCTTTAGGGAAGCCCGCTAAGTCTACCGCGCCAAACGATGAACTACGTGCTGGCCAGTCAGCATTCCAATAAAACTTATCTCCATGATCACGACCACCATAAGGTGTCGGCTCACCTAAATAATCGAATCCTGTCCAGATATATTCGCCCATTACACTTGGATTTTTATCCAATGCATCCCATTCAATATCAGGAATATAAGCCCAGTAAGGTGCATAATTGTCATAACTACTGACATACTTAGATGGATGTTTTTCAAGCGGTTTAACTGGAAAATGATATTCACCACGGGTACTTACTACAGAAGAAGTTTCTGAGCCTAATATAGGTTTATTGGGATATCTTTTGATTATGTCAGCATATTCTGTGGCTTTGTAATTAAGGCCAATAATATCTATTTCATCAGCTATTTTACTTTTGACAAAGGCTGGATAATCACTTAGACCTGCAGTTACAAGTCTCGTAGGATCGGCTTTGTTAACAATCTCAGTTAAGCGTTTAGCATATTTCCAGCCATCTTTTTTCTTCTGCTCATATATTTCATTACCTATACTCCACATGATGACAGAAGGATTATTACGGTGAATTTTAACCATGTCAGTTAAATCACGCTCAGACCATTCATCGTAATGCTTATGGTAGCCATTAACGACGGTATGCTTTGGTTTTTTCCACGTATCAAATGCTTCGATTTGTAATAAGATGCCCATGTTGTCAGCCAGTTCAACTAGCTCAGGAGAAGGAGGATTATGAGAGGTTCGAACCGAGTTAACACCCATTGCTTGCATTATCTCTAATTTTCGCTCAATTGCTCTCATGTTAGCGACTGCACCTAACGGACCATTGTCATGATGTAAACAGACCCCTTGAATTTCTACACGGCGACCATTTAACCAAAAACCATCATCAACTTTAAATTCGATTGTTCTAATACCTAAAGGCTGCTTTTCGATGTCGATGACTTTACCTTTGTACTGTACTTTACTGATCACTTGATAACGATACGGGTCATTAATATCCCACATCCTTGGGTCTGCGACCGTTAACATCTCGCTGATAATTAACTCTTTTTTCGTTAAGTCATTAATTTTTTGAACTTTACTCGCAACAACACTACCGCTAGCATCAATTATTGAAAACTCAATAGATAAATCTTTTTTGCCAGCGCTATTGGCAATAACAGTGGTTACAGCTACTTGAGCTCGGGCGTCAGAAACAGCATGAGTTGATATTTGGGTAGACCATTGTTTAATATGAGCGGGATCGTTAAATTCTATCCAAGTATTGCGATAAATCCCTGAGCCAGAATACCAACGCGCCGCATAATTTTCTGGTGCTACTTTTACCGCAATGATATTTTTCTCGCCGGTTGCGTTTAAATATTTGCTAATGTCATATTGAAAACCGATGTAACCAAAGGGACGTTCACCGACTAATTGTCCGTTAACGTAAACTTGGCTATTGGCCATGACGCCATCAAAGGTTACCGAGACTAACTTATCTTTACTTTGGATAGGCACAATAAAGCTTTTACGGTACCAAGCAGTGCCAAATACCGGCAAACCACCATTACGAGCACTGTATTTTTTTGAAAAGGGTCCTTCAATTGCCCAATCATGAGGTAATCGTAATGAACGCCATTTACTATCGTTAAAATTTACTTGCTCTGCCCCAGTTAACTCGCCTTTAGCAAAACGCCAGTCATCGTTAAAGCTTTGTTTTTCTAGGTTTTCAGTAAGGCTGAGATCAATCGCTGATGCATTAAAAAAGACAAATATGCTCAGAAATAGACTAACACTGACGTTTCGCAATCTTGCTAAATTCATGACTTACTCTCCTGAGTCTTTACTTTTTTTTCTTTATTCGCTTTCTTTTTCCATGGGTTTGGTAGTTTTTTTAAGGTGAACTCAGGATGATATGTTCTTGCTGAATTTAGTTTTTCTGATAATTGTTTAACAATTTCAGGAAAGTTAGCGGCAAGATTATTCGATTCGCCAATATCTTTTGATAAGTCATAAAGCTCAATTGATTTTTCATACCGTTTAACCAATTTCCAATTGTCCTTTCTTAATGCTTGTAAAGGGCCTTTTGATTCATTGAATTCCCAATATAAATACTCATGTTTTTTTTGTTCAGCTTTACCGAGCAAGGTATTGGATATTGAAATACCATCTGTAGTCGGGCATTTAGCAGCACCCGCTAAATCACAAAATGTCGGCATCATGTCCCAGAAAGCTGAAATATGATCTGAGGTAGTATTGGCTATGATCTTATCTGGCCATCTAGCAATAAAAGGAATGCGAATGCCGCCTTCATACAGGTCACGCTTACTACCTCGTAAAGGGCCATTGCTATTAAAAAATTCTTTATCGTACTCATGGCCATTATCACTGGTGAATATTACTAAGGTATTTTCATCAAGCCCTTGCTCTTTTAACGTTTCAAGCAGTTGTCCTATATCTCTATCCATACGTGACACCATGCCAGCATAGGTAGTGTTTCCTTCAGGATCATTACGATAATGCCCTTTTGTGTTCATCATACGTTTAGGCCAGCCTAAGTCTAAATACTGCTGTTTAGAATCATTGGGTACCGTTAACGCTAAGTGCGGAATGGTATAGGCTAAATAGAGGAAAAACGGTTGTTCTGAAGATTGTTGCTTAACATAATCAATGGCTTTACTGGTGAATAAATCATGGGTATACACCCCTTTATTATTCATATGGTCGTTACCTTTTAACTCAAAGGGGGTGTTATTTTCAAACAAACGGTGCCAATAATAGTAATGCGCAGCAAGATGCCCTTTCAAACCAAAGAAATAATCAAAACCTTGCTGAAGTGGCATTGCCGCCAACCAGTCATCACCTTCAGTTTCTTTACTTTCTGATAATCCCCATTTTCCAATAGCCGCGGTTTTATAACCTGTCGACTTAAGCATTTCAGCAATAGTGATATCTTCGGTTTTTAAATCAACTGGCTTACCACTATTAGTCCAGCGAGGATTGCCACGAATTGGGCTATGGCCGCCATGTAAGCCAGTCAGTAAACTAGTCCTTGAAGGGCCACACACGGTAGCCCCCGCATAATGTTGGGTAAAACGCATCCCATCAGCGGCGAGTTTATCAATATTGGGGGTATTTATTTTTTCTTGCCCATAAACGCCGACATCGCCATAGCCCATATCGTCTGCCATGATATATATAATATTGGGGCGAGAGCTTACATTGGTTTTATGTTTGCTTTGAAGTGACCTTTCTTCAACAACCTCATTAACTAGCTTGTCTGATTGGCTACATGCCGCGACTAAGCTGGTAAGAGTCAAAATAAACGCGATTTTAACAGTTGATTTTTTAATTAAAATATTTATCATTTTTATACTTATCTATTTAGTCAGTTCACTATTAGAAACTTCAATGGCACCAAGATCAGGTTTACCGACAATGTCATTGCCCAGAATGTCCTTTACAGCTTTCAATCCAACAATTAAGCCAACCTTGTCTCCTGGGATCTTAGGAATTTCAATTCCTTTATCTTTGATTAAGGCAAGATTAGTAGGGGTATAGTCTGCGATATTCAAACCACCAGCATTAATGAACTTTGCATCACCATAAATAGGGCTATTATCTTGAACTAGTACTTGTTTTGGCCAGTTATTTTGTTTTAAGAACAAGTTGTTTTTGAAGATAAAATTATCTAGTTCGA
>Ga0209395_1005219_pt1 | contig 14740 bp, 5 predicted proteins | sample GOMGulsemesocosm_3_FD_184635 | JGI IMG/M metagenome (GOLD analysis project Ga0209395, IMG submission 184635) | Methane-oxidizing microbial communities from mesocosms in the Gulf of Mexico - GOM9D Gulf of Mexico (SPAdes) (version 2) | ecosystem: Environmental > Aquatic > Marine > Cold seeps... | reverse complement strand
GTAGGGAAAAAGGAACAATAACAGTAAAATTAAGTCCTTCAATGGACATTACAAATCAGTTATATCTTGCAGATGATGGTATTGGCTATAAAAAAGAAGAATCGTCAACAGGGCTAGGGTCAAAACTCATACAATCCTTTACACGACAACTTAACGGTACTATTGAAAAAATATCAGATAACGGAACAGCTTTTAAATTGACTTTTGAAAATATTATTTCTTGAGTTTATATAAGGATCTATTAATGAAGTTTTTATAGGTATTCATTAAAATATTGATTAAATTTATGTATACGGTTTTTTCCAAACGAAAGCTTGTATATAATGCCTCATTTTACTTCTTGCGTTTAAGTGTGTGGTTTTGCCTCATTTCTTTAAAACTACCTACCATAGATATTAAATTAGTAGTTAATATCTTCTTGTTAACTATTGGTTATGAAAAAGGAATATTCACATCGCTTTTGTAGATACTTGCTAGTAGTAAGTATGTTTCTCTTTGTAATAAAATCTAGTGGGCAAACTTTTGCTGACAAAAGTTATTATTTAGTAGATAGTTTAAACTTAGAAAAACTATCCTTAAAGGAACAAAAGTTAATCAATAGCTCCCTTGAATTATTCCACAATGCTAAACATGATACGCTAAAAATAAAAGCAATAAATACTATAGTTGAAGAATCTTGGGATGATACAGTATGGCCACAATACAATAAATGGCTTTACAGTTATATACAAGAGAAATTGGAAGTATATAGATCTAAAATCAATAAGGAACTTATAATAGAAAAATTAACAAAATCTTTAGGAGAAGCCTTAAATAATTTGGGTGTTTTCTATAGTAACGAAGGAAACTATGAAAAGGCAATGGAGTATTATAATGAGAGTTTAAAAATAATGGAAGCTGCTGGTTATAAAAAAGAAATAGCAGTAGCGTTAAACAACATAGGCTATATATATTTAACGCAGGGTAAAGCTGTTATAGCTTTAGAATATTACATGAATAGTTTAAGGATTAAAAAAGAAATTCATGATGAAAAGGGTATCGCTAATTCATTAAATAATATCGCTCAAATTTATTATGACCATGGTGAGATTATTAAGGCTTTAGAGTATAATATTAAAAGTTTAAAGATAAAGGAAAAGTTAAAAGATAACAGAGGGATATCTGCTTCATTAAACAACATAGCAGTAATATACCTTGATTTGGAAGATAGAGATAAAGCGCTAGAATATCATCTTAAAAGTCTTGAGCTAAATGAGGCTATTGGAGATAAAAAAATGATCGTCGTAATACTAAGTAACATCGGTCTTATTTATACAGGAGATGGCGATTTTCAAAAAGGATTAGAGTATTATAATAGAGCACTGACAATAAGCGAAAGTGTTTCCGATAAACATGGGCTTATTTATTCCTTAAAAAACATAGGAATAGTATATAGTAAAAAAGGAGAATATGAAAAAGCATTGACTTATTTCAAAAAGAGTTTAACTATCAGTGAAAAAATAGGAGATAAAAAAGAAATTGCTAGTTTGTTTCATCAAATGGCTAATGTTTATCTAAAAAAAAATAAGATAGCTAGTGCGAAAACTAGTGCAAAAAAAAGTATGGTTTTAGCTCAAGAATTAGGGTATCCATTAAGAATTAGAGATGCTTCTGAAGTGCTAAAAGTTATTTATCAAAAAGAAAAGAATTGGAAAGAAGCTTATAATATGCAAGAGATGTTTATTATTATGCGCGATAGCTTAAATAATGAGAAAACTGAAAAGAGTGCCATTCGGCAACAAGCGAAATACGATTTAGAAAAGAAAGAATTAGAGCTTAGTAAAAGTGAACAAGAGGTAGAGTTACTGTCTTCACAAAACGAAGTGCAAGAATTAAAGCTTAATAGAAATAGGATTTTAGTAGTCTTGTTTTCTACGGCTTTTGGATTAGTGTCAATACTAATACTGTTGGTTTTTAGAGGTAATAAAAAGAAAAAAGTAATATACAAATTACTCAAAAAACAAAAAGAAGATATTACCAAGAAAAATGAGGAGAAAAAAGTATTGTTGAAAGAGATTCATCACCGGGTAAAAAATAATTTACAAGTGGTAAATAGTTTATTAAATTTTCAGTCCAGAGAAATAGAAGATGAAAAAATTCTAGGAATGTTTGAAAAAGCACAAAAAAGAGTACTGTCAATGGCTATGCTTCACGAAAAATTATACCGTTCTGACGATTTAAAAAACATCAATATTAAGGATCACTTTACTGTTTTAATAGAGGACCTTATTAAAAATTACGCGGTAGATAAAAATATAATTCTTGAAATTGAAATTGATGATATTACTAATATAGGGATAGAAACTTTGACTTCATTAGGATTAATTATTAGTGAGTTAATTACCAATAGCCTAAAACATGCCTTTAAAAACACCAATCAAGGAACAATTATGGTTTCACTTAAACAAGTAAATACCAAATACGAGTTAATTATTGGGGACGATGGTGTTGGGTTTGTACCTAAAAAGGAATCAGGAGGATTAGGAACTAAACTAACACAAATATTTACAAAGCAACTGGGGGGTAATATCACAAAATTAAATAAACCAGGTACGGTATTTAAAATAGAATTTGAAAAACTATTGCGATAGCTATGAATAAAAAATTGACATATCGCATTAAAGAGTACTTGCTATTAGCAAGTGTGTTATTGAGTTTTAATTTTTCAAATGCACAATATGATAATATCAGTTTTACAAATCTTTCTTCAGAAGATGGCTTGTCACAAAACACCATATATAAAATATTTCAGGATTCTGATGGATTCTTTTGGTTTGGTACTGGTGACGGATTAAATAAATATGATGGATTTACTTTTAAATTATTTGATGAAGATTTCGAGAATACCTCTAATTTAATTAATAAAGGAATAAAATTTATTGATGAAGATTCAAAAGGGAATCTCTGGTATGGTTCAAGTAGTGGTCTTAATAAGTATAACAGGAAAACGAATACTATTACAACATATATGCTTAGTGCCAAAAATGCCATGATAAAAGGTGATTTTATTGAAACACTCTTTATAGATAGTAAAGATAGAGTTTGGATTAGTACAAATACGGAATTATTCGTCATAGATAATGATACTCAAAATGTAATAGTTAGCGATGTTAAAAATCAGTTGGGTATAAAGCAAATAATTGAGGGTGAAAATGGGGTGATTTGGATTGTAAAGAAGTATGAGATTTTTCAAATTGATGAGCTCAATAAAAAAATATTAAGCATATATAAAATTAAGGGTGAGCTTGAAATTAAGATAAAAACTATTAAAGAAGATAAAAAAGGAAACCTTTGGGTAGGTACTGAAAAAGGTGTTTTTGTGTTTGATATAAACACGAGTAGTTTAGAAAAAATATTTTCTGATACAAATGAACAAATTAACACAGCAGATATCAGCACTATTAGCATTGATAAAAGCGGAAATATATGGCTAGGATCATTGGGGCAGGGCCTTTTTAAAATTGAATATGAGAACTCGGATAATTACCTTATTAAGCAGTATTTAAAAAGATCCTTTTTAGCACCAAAATTAAACTCCAATTATATATATGATATTTTCATTGACGATTCTAATGTGTTGTGGGTAGGGACTTTATATGGAGGAATAAGTAAAGGTAATTTAGAAATTAATTTTTTTCATTTTAAAACAGGTTTTAAAAACTTAAGTATCGTAGATCCTGATCCTGTGTTTAGTTTATGCGAAGATAGTTATCAGAATTTATGGATTGGAACATATGGTTCAGGGTTATATAAGTTGGATAAAAAAAACAATGTATATAAACACTATTCTGGTTCTGTTAAAGATGGTAAAGGTTTAGCCGGGGAACAAGTTTATATGATCACAGAGGATGAAAACAAGGACATTTGGGTGTGTACAGATACTGGAGGGCTTCATAAGTATGATAAAGTAAATGATAGGTTCATAGTTTTTGAACACCCAGAACTGGAAAAAGGTGCCTTAATTAATTCGGTTGTTTTTAAAGGACCTAAGTCAAGTATTTATATAGGAACATTAAATAATGGAGTCTACTTATATAATTTAAACTCCAAAAAACTAAAACATTATTCAAAAACAGTAGCTGTCAGTCCTGAAACAGCGCATGGATGGGTGAATTATATCAAAGAAGATGTAATAAATAACCATTTATGGATTGCCTTCGAAAATGGACTTAATATTATAGATTTAGAGACCGATAAGGTTTATAAAATTGATAATACTGTTGAGGCAAGTAATGGACTAGTAAGTAATTATATTTTTTGTGTTCATCAGGATACTGAAGGAAAGTTTTGGTTAGGAACAGATGGTGCATTAATAGAGGTTTTGAACTATGAGTTGAGAGAATCAGGAATAATAGAACTAGAAACAAAAAAGTATGCTAAAAAAGAGGGCTTTTCTAATGATATTATTTACGGTCTACTTGAAGACGATTATAAAAATTTATGGACGAGTACCAATAAAGGTTTGTCTAAGTTTAATATTGCCACTAAAAAAGTTAAAAATTATTTTGTTAGCGACGGACTTCAAGGAGATGAATTTAATATGGGGGCTTTTTACAAAAGTAATTCAGGAGAATTTTTGTTTGGAGGGATTAATGGCGTTAGTGCTTTTTACCCTAGTAAAATAAGAGAAAATAAAGTGCCTCCAAAAATAGCAATAACGGAATTTAGGGTGTTAAACAATGAAATTAAGCCTAATCCTAATGGTGTGTTATTAAAAGATATTAATGATGTAGATGAATTGAGCCTTAATTTTAAGGATAAAGTATTCTCCTTTGAAATTGCCGCTTTAGAGTATAGTAATTCACAAAAAAATCAATATGCCTATAAGTTAGTAGGGTTTGAAGATAATTGGAATTATATAGGTACTCGTAGGCATATTTCCTTTACTAACCTTAACCCTGGAAAATATACATTAAAACTAAAGGGAACTAATAATGATGGTGTATGGGGGCAAAACGAGAAGTCGTTAAAAATTAATATTCCTCCTCCTTTTTGGAGAACTACAGGCTTTTATATTCTTTTCGGGCTCCTATTTTTAGGGATTGGGGTTTTAATTTTGAAATTTAGGGTAAAACAAGTTACCCTTCAAACTGAAAAGCAAGTCTTATATCAAAAAAATGAAGAAAAAAACACTATGCTTAAAGAAATACATCATCGCGTAAAAAACAATTTACAAGTAGTAAATAGTTTATTAAGCCTCCAATCACGTGAGGTTGATGATGAAAAGGTAGTAGCAATGTTTAAAGACACTAGAAAACGAGTGCTTTCTATGGCAATGTTACACGAAAGAATGTATGGGTCAGATGATTTACAGTTCGTTGATATTCATCAACATTTTAAAACATTAATTGAAAATCTTGTAAAAAGTTATGCTGTAGATAAAAAAATAAAGATAGAAATTAGTGTGAAAGATGTTGAAATGGGAATAAGTAGCTTAACCCCTTTAGGTTTGCTTTTAATTGAAATCATTACAAACTCCTTAAAATACGCGTTTACAACTAAAAACGAAGGAACAATAAAAGTTTCTCTGAAGGAACTTAATGGCAAGTACGAACTAATAGTTGGAGATAATGGTGTTGGTTTTATTTCGAAGAATGCATCTGCTGGATTAGGGACAAAATTAATACAAATATTTTCAAAGCAACTTAAGGGAACAATTGAGAAATTAAATTCAACCGGAACAGTTTATAGGTTGGTTTTTGAAAAAATAGATTGAAGCATGAAACTAACGTTTAAACATCAGTATATAATATTGTTTTTATCATTAAATATGATGTTTATAAACTTGCTTGATGTTTATGCTCAAAGTAATGATGATTTTACACGGATTTCAATTAATGATGGATTATCTCAAAGTACTGTTCGGGCTATTTTACAAGATTCTGAAGGGTATATGTGGTTTGGTACTCAAGATGGGCTAAATAAATATGATGGCTATAAATTTACTATTTATAAAAAAAATCTTGATAATCCAAATACACTTTCTAATAACGAAGTTACTTCAATTGTTGAAGATAATAATGGGGATTTATGGATTGGAACAAACGGAGGAGGGCTGAATAAGTTCAATAAAAAAACAGAAACATTTATACATTTTAAAACTACTTCTATTCAATTAAATAAAATCAGTAACGATTTTATCTTTTCGTTGCATATAGATTCAAAAGGGTTCTTGTGGATAGGGACAGTGGGTGGCGGCTTAAATGTTATCGATTTAAAAACAGAAAGAGTTGAAGTTTTAAATGAAAATTTATCGGAAATAAGTAGACTAGAAGTTTTAGCGATATGTGAAGATAAATACGGAGATGTATGGGTGGGAACCAATAAAGGACTTAATAAAATAAATATAGAAACAAACCAAATAGTGAATTATAAGTTTCAGCCTAATAATTCGGAAGTGTTACAAAATGATTATATAAGGGCGTTATTTAAAGATAGTTATGGGGATTTAGGGGTAGGGAGTTATGGTGGTGGTTTAAGTAAATATGATTATGAAAATGATACCTTTATACAATACCAATTAAGTGAAAAAGCAAATAAAACTAAAGTTGATTCAGAGTTTATTACCTCAATAACAGAAGATAAAAAAGGAAATCTTTGGTTTGGAACATGGGGAAATGGTGTGAAAAAATTTAATAAAAAAACAAAAAATATCACGATTTATAAAAACAATCAAGGCAATTTAAATACATTAAGCTATAATACCGTTTGGGATGTTTGTATTGATAAAAGTAATTTATTATGGGTGGGAACTTTTGGAGCAGGTTTAAATAGACTAGCGCTAGAAGAGAATAAGTTTAACTTATACAAGCGGCAAATAAATAATCCTAATAGCATAAGTAGTAATAGTGTTAGAGGAATTTATGAAGACGAAAAAGGAATCTTATGGGTTGGTGGATATAGTGGTTTAAATAAAATTGATAGAGAGAATAACAGTATTAAACGTTATTATGGAGACGATAAAATTGGATCGGTTTACTCTATAAGCCCAGATGAACATGATACTAATATATTATGGATTGGTTCAGAAGGGAGTGGTTTATATAAATTTAACAAGAAAACGAAAGTTTTTAAATCCATGTTGTCAGAAGATTTAAAAGTGACGCATGTTTTTTCAATTCAAGATGATAAGGATGGGTATTTATGGCTAGGAGCGCAATCGGGGTTTTATAGTTTTAATAAAGTAACTGAAGAATATTCCCAAATATTAAAAGATTATTCTGCAAAAGTAATATTAGCCAACAGGTATAGTGTATGCGTGTTTATTGATAGGAAAGGTTTTGTTTGGGTTGGTACCAACGGTAAGGGACTTATTAAATATGATAAAGTTTTAAAGAGTTTTAAAGAGTTTGAACATAAAACAGATAATCCAAATAGCATAAGTAACAACTCTATAAAATCTATTTTTGAAGATAATGATGGGGTGCTCTGGATAGGAACAAATGGTGGAGGCTTAAATAAATTTATAGAAAAAAAAGAACAGTTTATTCATTACACAGAAAAATGTGGTTTGCCAAACAATGTAGTATATGGTATTTTAGAAGATAAAGAAAAGCATCTATGGTTAAGTACAAATAAAGGAATTTCAAAGTTTGATAAAAATAATATTAGTTTTAAAAGCTATACAGTAGATGACGGTTTACAAAGCAATGAGTTTAATACTGGATCGTATTTCAAAAGTAAAAGTGGTGAAATGTTTTTTGGTGGAGTCAAGGGGCTTAATACATTCTTCCCTTCTCAGATAAAAGATAATCAGTTCATTCCACCCATAGTAATCACATCTTTTAAAAAGTTTGATAAAGAAATTAATTATAAACAGATTTTGTCTGAAAAGAATATAATTAATCTTACACATAAAGATAATTATATTTCATTTGAATTTGCCGCACTAGATTATTATTCCCCAGAGCATAACAAATATGCTTATAAATTAGAAGGGTTAGATACAGATTGGATTTATTCTGATACAAGAAGATTTGCAAATTACACTAATTTGAGCGGTGGTGATTATGTGTTTAAAGTAAAAGGAACTAATAGCGATGAGTTGTGGAATGAAACTGGAGTTTCCGTCCCTATTTATATAAAACCTCCTTTTAGAAAAACTATATGGTTTATTATTTTATGTGGACTTTCTTTAATAGTTATTGTTTATGGGGTTTTTAAAATTAGGCTTAATCAAGTAAGATTGAAAACAAAAAATAAGTACTTAAAAAAACAGAATGATGAAAAAATAGCGCTACTTAAGGAGGTGCATCATAGAATGAAAAATAATTTGCAAATGGTTAATAGTTTGTTGAAATTTCAATCGCGTGAAATTGCAGATGAGAAAGTCATCAATATGTTTAAAGACGCTCAAAATAGAGTGTTGTCCATGTCCTTACTTCATGAAAAAATGTATAATTCAAAAGATCTTCAACATGTTAATATCGAAGAGCATTTAACACTACTAATTACCGATTTGGTAAAAAGTTATGCACTCGAAAAAAAGATTGAGCTAAATATCCAAATAGAAAATGTTGATTTGGAAATTCAAACTTTAGTTCCTTTAGGATTGATTATTAATGAAATGATTACGAACTCTTTAAAGTATGCGTTTAAAGACAGGGATGAGGGAACAATTACTGTTCACCTAAAACAACTTGATGCTAAATTACAGGAACTAATAATTGGTGATGATGGTGAAGGGTATGTTCCTGAAAAAAAACATGAAGGCTTGGGGACAAAATTAATACAAATATTTGTAAAACAATTGAATGGGACCATGACAAAACTTGATAAGTCGGGGGCATTTTATAAATTAGTATTTGAAAAAATTGATTAGAAATAATGCATAAAAAAAATACATGTCGTTTTTTTACTTTCTTAATAAATATAGGAATGTTTTTGATTGTTATACAGTCATATAGTCAAAACTATGCAGACAAAGAGTATTATCTTATAGATAGTTTGAATCTTAAGGAATTATCTGCTGCTGACAAAAAAATAATAGACACTTCTCTGTCTACTTTTCACGAATCTAAAATAGATTCTTTAAAATTACAAGCACTGAATAAGATAGTTGATGGGTGTTGGAATGATAATGTTTGGCCAAAATACAATCAATGGGTTTATGATTTTGTACAAGAAAAACTGAAAGAAAGTACAAATATAAAACTACTTGAATTTAAAGCTGAAGCTTTAAGTAATTTTGGAACGGCTTATTATATCAAAGAGGATTTTTCCAAAGCTTTAGAATACTTTCTTAAAAGCATAAAGCTAAGTAAAGAAATAAATTATCAGAAAGGTTTAGCTTCTGCTTACCATAATATAGCTTTTCTTTATAGAGACCAAGGTAAAATATCCCAAGCATTAGAATATTATTTTAAAAGTTTGAAAATAACTGAAGTTATTGGTGATAAAAGTATTATTGCTACGTCTTTAAACGATATTGGTATTGTATATACCAATCAAGGAAATATTCAAAAAGCACTAGAGTTTTATCACAAAAGTTTACAGTTAAGAGAGGAATTAGGCGATAAAATAAATGTAGCTAGCTCCATATATAATATTGCGTCCCTATATCAAAAGAATGATAGTATCCCTAAGGCCTTAGTATATTATAAAAAAAGTTTGAAAATATTTGAGGACTTAAATTATAAAAGAGGAATCGCAAATTCACTTGTAAAAATGGGAATGCTATTAGAAAAAGACGGAAATAACTTTAAGGCATTGGAAAATTATACAAAAAGTTTGAAAATAAATGAGGAGATTGAGGATAAAAGAGGAGTCGCTATTTCCTTAAATAGTATTGGAAATATTTATTATAAACAAGTAAATATTAAGAAAGCTAAAGAATATGCTAATAAAAGCCTAGTGGTAGCTCAGAAGCTTGGTTTTCCGGGTGAAATCAAAAATGCTGCTGAATTATTAAGTAAAATATCTCAGTATGAAAACAACTGGGAAGAATCTTTTAAAATGGAGCGGTTATTTATCACTATGAGAGATAGTATACGTAATGCAGATACAGAGAAAGACGCTATTAGGCAACAAGCCTCATATGAAATTGAAAAAAAGGAACAAGAAATATTATTATTGTCCACTCAAAATGAAGTGCAAAAACTGAAATTAGATCGAAATAAAATTTTAATAATATCATTCTCTACTGGATTTGGATTAGCTATAATTCTTATTTTGGTTACCTATAGGGGGTATAAAAAGGAACAAGTAGTTAATAAATTACTAGAGAAACAAAAAGAAGAGATTACAAAGAAGAATGAAGAAAAAAAAGCTATGCTTAAAGAGATTCATCATAGGGTGAAAAATAACTTGCAAGTAGTAAATAGTCTATTAAAGTTTCAATCACGAGAAATAGAGGATGAAAAAGTAGTAAGTATGTTTAAGGAAGCACAAAGCCGTGTTGTTTCAATGGCTTTGCTACATGAAAAAATGTATCGTTCAGAAGATTTACAGCATATAAATATTAAAGAACATATTTCATTATTGGTAACTGATTTAGTAAATAGTTATGAAGTAGGAAAAAAAATTAAATTAGATATTGTTATTGAAGAAGCAAATATAGGTTTGCGAACTTTAGTTCCTTTAGGATTGATTATTAATGAAATGATTACGAACTCTTTAAAGTATGCGTTTAAAGACAGGGATAAGGGAACAATTACTGTTCACCTAAAACAACTTGATGCTAAATTACAGGAATTAATAATTGGTGACAATGGTGAAGGGTATGTTCCCGAAAAAAAAACGGAAGGATTGGGAACAAAATTAATACAAATATTTACAAAACAATTGAACGGAACTATGATAAAACTTGATCATTCGGGTACCTTTTATAAGTTAGTTTTTGAAAAAAATGATATCTTGTAGTGATGGTAAAAAAGAACTTTTACATATTTACTTTTTTTTTGTTTTTAATAACATTTCAAAACAGTTATTGCCAATCTAAAATATTACGATTTGAACATTTAACTACCAAGTCAGGATTGCCTAGGAACCAGGTGTATTCCTTGCTGCAAGATAATGTTGGTTATATTTGGACAGGAACAGGTGATGGCTTAAGCAGATATGATGGATACAGATTTAAAACGTTTAATAATAAAACAAGTAATTTATCAGGGAAGCATGTATCAAGTATTTATGAAGATAAAGAGGACACTTTATGGGTAACTACCAATAAAGGGTTTAGTAAATTTAATAAGGCAACTGAGCTTTTTGAAAACTTTACTATAGATGACACCTCGATTTCAGAAGGGAAAAAGTTAAATGCCACTAAAATCCTTGAAGACAATAAAAATCAATTTTGGATTGGTAGTCAAAAAGGATTATTCCAGTTTAATCGAAAAGAACGAAATATTTACAAGGATTGGTCTAGTCACATTCTAAAAAGGAAACTAGACGAAAGTAAGATAACTACTCTTTTCCAAGATTCAAAAAATCGCTTATGGGTAGGTACTTTTAGTAATGGGGTATTTTTAATTTCCTTGGGAAGTGATAATGGAATTAAAGACATAAATAACTATACAAATAAACCTGAAGATGTTACTACCATAAATCATAATAGGATAGAGGATATTAAGGAAGATAAAAATGGAAGCATTTGGGTGGCTACTCGTGGAGGATTAAGTAAACTGGACGATAATAATAAATTAAATTTAGAAGAATATACCTTTCAGAAAATTCAAAATCCATATAAAGAAGATGTTTCATATTTTGATATGCTTAGTAGTATAACTATTGATGATGATAATAATTTATTTGTAGGGTATTTAAATGGGATGTATTATTTGCCTAACGGAAGCAATACTCTGGAAAATGTTGACATTATTACTGATGATCCACGCTTAAAACACAACTATACTATGAATTCACAATTCATAGATAAATCAGGAGTGTTGTGGTTAACCTCTTCAAACGGAATTTATAAGCATGATTTATTTTTATTAAAGTTTAAAGTATATAGAGCTAATCAAGATAAACCAGAAAGTAGTAGACAAAACCAAGTTTGGAGTATTCTTAAAGATCAAGACAAGCAAGTATGGGTGGGTACATCATATGGGCTTAATAAAATAGTATGGTCTGATCAAACCAAGAGGTATGAATATATACATATTCCTAATAATGCAGAGGAAAGTTCCGAAAGAAATAAATATTCTATTACCTCAATGATTGAATATGATGAAAATCATTTGCTTATAGGTAAACGAGACGGTTTGTTTAAATTTAATAAACAAAATTTATTCTTTACAAAAATACCTTTCCCCGTGAATACTTTTCCTAGTAAAATGTGTTGGGGTGAACAAGATATTTTATGGATAGGGACTAACAAAGGTCTACTTAAATATAATATATCCTCAAAAGAATACAAGGCATACACTTTACCTATGGGTAAAGAATATGAACATAATAATTGGACTCATGCAATTCATAGGGATCAAAAAAACAGAATATGGATTGGAACACTTAGCGGAATAAATATTTTCTTTCCGAAAGAAGAAAAAGCTTACTTTATAAATACAAATTCAACTAATGAATATAAAAGTGTTTGGACTATTTATAGTGATAAAGACGGAAGTATATGGTGCGGGAAATGGGGGGATGGATTAACTCATATTATACCAAATGGTGAAAATTTAAAATTTAAAGATGGGTATACAATAGAAAATTTTCATATTAAAGACGGATTAGCAAACGACTATGTTTATTCTGTGCTTCCTGATGAAGATGAAAATTTATGGATGAGTACTAACATGGGGGTAAGTAAATTAAACCCGAAAACTAAGCAGTTTGAAAACTATACAGCCGATGAAGGCCTACAAAGTAATGAGTTTAATTCTGGTGCATATTTTAAAGCTGATGATGGGGAGCTATTGTTTGGTGGACCTAGTGGTATAAATTCATTTTATCCTACTACAATTTTTAAAAACCTTGCCATTCCTAACGTTATAATTACAAATGTTATAGTAAACGGAAAAGAAATAAAGATTCCAAATGATAAAACTAAAAAACCTTCAGCAAAAGTTGTATTAAAACATGATCAAAACCCATTAAAATTTGAGTTTTCGGCACTTAGTTATAGTAATTCTTCTAAAAATAAATATAAAATTCAACTGGAAAATTATGATAAAACTTGGGTAAATATGGATCATAGTACAAGTATTACCTATTCAAAACTTCCTCCAGGAAAATACACATTTAAAGTAAAAGGGGTTAGTCATGACAGCTATTGGAATGAAAACTCTATTACGTCGTTAAGTATTGAAATAACTCCTCCGTACTGGAAAACATGGTGGTTTTACACATTTTGCGTTCTTCTTGCATTAAGTATTATATTCATAATTTTTACGGATATACTTAGGCAGTTAAAATTAAAAGAAAAAAATGAATATTTTGAAAAGCAAAATGACGAAAAAAAAGCTGTTATTAAAGAAATTCATCATAGGATAAAAAATAATTTACAAGTAGTAATTAGCTTGTTGCGCATGCAATCGTCAAAAGTTAAAGATGAAAAAGTGGTAGATATGTTTAAGGAAACTCAAAAGAGAATACTATCTATGGCTTTATTACATGAGAAAATGCAACAAGATGATGATCTTGAGGGAATTGACGTTCAAGAACATTTCAAAAGTTTAATAAGTGGTCTTGTAAAAAGTTATGCTGTAGGAAAAGATATTAATTTAAATATTAATATCAATAAAATTGATTTAGGAATGGAAACGTTAACCCCTCTTGGGTTGATTGTAAATGAGTTGATTACGAACTCGTTAAAATACGCATTTGAAAATAAAAATAATGGGCTAATAACTGTTCAAATTAAACAACTTGATGGTCAATTTTTTGAAATGTTAATTGGCGATGATGGGGCTGGTTTTAATCCCAAAGAAAAACCATCTGGTTTAGGAACTAAACTAATTGGAATTTTTATAAAACAGTTAAATGGGTCCATTACCTTACTTAATCAATCTGGTACAGCATATAAAATCATTTTCAAAAAAAACAATTCAAATTGAATATATATATAAGCACATATAGCTCTTTTAAATACTTGCTTTTTAGTATAATGTTTTTGTTTGTAATTCAAACAAACGGACAAACATATGCGGATAAAAAACACTATTTAGTTGATAGTTTAGAGTTGAGTGAATTATCTGAAGATGATAAGGGAATTATCAGTTCTGCCTTAACTAAGTATCACAACACAAACCAAGATTCACTAAAATTAAAGTATATAAACGATATTATTGAGCTCACTTGGGATGAAAAAGTTTGGACAAGCTATAATAGCTGGATGCACCAATACCTTACTAATAAACTGTCAGGGGTTACATTAAAAAACAATGATTTAACTAGTGGCAATAGGTTGCTGTTTAGTTATTTGGCGGCTACAATTAATAACAAAGCAATTATTACTCATGAAGAGGGGAATTATGTTGAGGCGCTAAATTATTATCATGATTGTATAAAAATACAAGAGCAAATAAAAGATAGTGTATTACTACCAGAGGCATACAATAATTTGGGCTCATTATATCACGATATAAAAAACTACAAAAAGGCAGAATATTTCTATAACAAGTCTTTACAGCTATGCGAAAAATATAATAATCACCGTTGTGTTGCCATGACCTTAACTAATTTAGGTCAGATATTATCAGATAGAAAAGAGTTAGACTCCGCCTTAACTTTTCTGAATAGAAGTTTGAAAGCACGT
>Ga0209395_1005211_pt1 | contig 14753 bp, 14 predicted proteins | sample GOMGulsemesocosm_3_FD_184635 | JGI IMG/M metagenome (GOLD analysis project Ga0209395, IMG submission 184635) | Methane-oxidizing microbial communities from mesocosms in the Gulf of Mexico - GOM9D Gulf of Mexico (SPAdes) (version 2) | ecosystem: Environmental > Aquatic > Marine > Cold seeps... | reverse complement strand
ACTGTTTAGTGGTTTGATAATTGTGAAAACTCCAAGAACACCAAGGATATAAATAGCAAAGAAAATTGCCAACTCGTCCCAGCTCAAATTACCCAAGCTTCCAAAACTCCAAAAGACATATTGTTGGATCTCTTGCGCTTCACTAAAGTATGAAAGTACACTTATAATTGCGGCAGTAAAACTTCCAAACATCAATCCAATGATTAAGATAGACATGGTGTTTCTAACTTTATTTGCTGCAATAATTACAGCTGATAACACCAAGAATGAGCCTAAACTTGCTGCGATTGCGATTGCCCAATTAGAAAAAGAAATGGATAAGAATATACCTCCAAAGACTGATGATCCCAAGATTAACAAGGCAACTCCTAAACTTGCTCCTGAAGAAATCCCTAAAACAAATGGGCCTGCTAACGGATTTCTGAACAATGTTTGCATCAATAGACCACTAATGGATAATCCAGAACCTACCATAATTGCAGTAACTGCTTTCGGAATTCTAAAATCTAAAATAATAGTTTGCCAACTTTCTTTTATGCTGTCATCTCCAATAATAATGTAAAAAATATCTAAAAATGGGATTGAAACTGAGCCAAAACTAATATTCATAAACCAAATTACTATTACCAGTAGCAATAATAGGACAAACTGTTTTGTGTATTTTTTGTGAGTAGTCAATTTATTTATAATTAGTTAAAAATTCAACTAATTTTCGAATAGCAATTCCTCTATGTGAAATGACATTTTTTTCTTCTGAGGTCATTTCAGCAAAAGAAATGGGGTACCCATCAGGTTTAAAAATAGGATCATAGCCAAAGCCTTTTTGTCCACTCTTTTCGGTTAATATTGTCCCTTTGCAAATTCCTTCAAATACAAATTGCTTATTATTTAGATTCAAAGCGACTACAGTTCTAAACTGTGCATTTCTGTTAGAATTATTTTTTAATTCTGATAGTAATTTTTGCATGTTTTTTTCAGAATCATTCTCTTTCCCTGCATATCGAGCAGAATATACACCGGGAGCTCCTTCTAGACTGTCAACTTCTAAGCCAGTATCATCTGCAAAACAACTATAAGCAAATTGATCAGTGATATAATTTGCTTTTAATATGGCGTTTCCTTCCAATGTTTTTTCTGTTTCTTCAATCTCATCAAAACAATTGATGTCTTTTAGTGTTAACAACTGAATTGAGTCAGGTAACATTTTTTGAACTTCGGTCAGCTTGTTTACATTATTGGTAGCAAAAACAATTTTCATGTAGATGGTCTAGTTTATTGCAAATGTAAACATTTATTGTTCAGATTACACAGCGTTTATTTTATGATAAAACATTAATTAGTGTATATTGCTCGTAGAAATAAAATCCTGCTAGGGCTAGTGAATAATGCATAGTCGTGTAAATGTCGGGTTAAAATCAACGAAAATATTTATCCAAAATAAAAATCTAAACTAACATTGTATGGTAAATCAAAATATACATACCATGAAACAACCAGCATTAGGAAAACGTATTTCTGAACTTAGAAAAGAAAAAGGATTGACTCAAGAAGAGTTGGTAGAACAATGCAATATTAATGTAAGAACAATTCAACGAATTGAGGCAGGAGAAGTAAACCCTAGAAGTTATACTGTTAAAAGCATTTTAAATGTTTTGGGTGTTGACTATATGGAAAATGAACAGGAAGAAAAAACAATTTTCACTTCTTTAGAAAAAAAGTGGTTAAACCTAGCTTGGATTTTTGGAATTGTATATTTTATTATTGGGTTTGTAGAAACTGCTTCAGATATTTATCAATTTACTGGAGACGAATCGCATTTAAATACGTCAATTTATGTAGTTATAAAATTAGTGTCTGCAATTTCATTTGTGCTCTTTTTCTACGGGTTTTATACAATTGCAAAGGTCTTTAACAACCAATTACTTAAAATGATAACACTACTTTTAATGTCTTTGTTTGTTGTTAGTAATTGTGTAGATGTTTTTAGCATGAACATATTGGATGATACAATTGCCATTAAATTAGTGATTGAATGCATGACTTTTGGAGGCTTGCAATTGGTTTTTGGAATTGGAATTTTCCAACTAAAAAATAAATTGGGTCAATTGGCTCAGGTAAACGGAATTCTAGAAATTGTTGTTGGGGCCTCCTTAGCAACCGTAATTTTTGCTTCTTTAGGCGTGTTTTTGTTAATACCAACAATAATCGTTGAAGTAATTCTATTATATAGGTTAGCAAGAAACTAATTCATCTATTCATGATGATAAGGCTCATTCTTAAGAATGGTATAGCCTCTATAAATCTGTTCAACAATAAACAAGCGAATCATTTGGTGGGAAAATGTCATTTTAGACAATGATATTTTTCCACTTGCTTTTTTATACACAGCATCAGAAAAACCATAAGGACCTCCAATAGCTAATACCAATTGTTTAATTCCAGCATTCATCTTTTTTTGTAAGTATTGCGAAAATTCAATAGATGTAAAGTGTTTTCCTTTGTCATCCAATAAAATCAATTGATCTGTGTTTTGTAGTTTCTTTAAAATCAATTCACCTTCTTTTTCCTTTTGTTGACGTTCGCTTAAGTTCTTTACATTTTTTATATCAGGAATTACTTCCAACTCAAATTTGATATAATGTTGCAAGCGCTTTTGATAGACATCAATTAATTGATGTAAGTTTTTATCATCTGTTTTGCCAATGGCCAAAAGTTTAATTTTCATTCCACAAAATTATGAATTATGATTTATGAATTACTATTTTTACGTCACAATATAAATGTATGATATCACAAGAACAATTTGAGAAGGAATTAGAGCTTATTATTGCAAATGCCATACGAGAAGATGTTGGAGAAGGAGATCACACCTCGTTATCATGCATTCCTGCGGATGCAAATGGAAAAGCTAAACTACTAGTTAAAGATAATGGAATTATTGCAGGCGTTGAGTTTGCGAAACAGGTTTTTAAAACTGTTGATGCAGAATTAAAAATTGAAACAGTAATAAATGATGGTGCTCATGTGAAATTTGGAGATATAGTCTTATACGTTTCTGGAAGTTCACAATCCATTTTAAAAGCAGAACGTTTGGTGTTAAATGCCATGCAACGTATGTCTGCAATTGCAACAAAAACACGCTTTTTTGCTGATTTATTAGAAGGCACAAAAACAAAAGTCTTAGATACTCGTAAAACCACACCAGGAATTAGAGCATTAGAAAAATGGGCTGTGAAAATTGGAGGAGGAGAAAATCATCGGTTCGCGCTATATGATATGATTATGATTAAAGACAATCATATAGATTTTGCTGGTGGAGTTTCTGAAGCAATTACGCAAACAAAAGCCTACTTAACCAAAAACAACTTAGATATTAAAATAATAGTTGAGGCTAGAAGTCTTGAAGAAATTCAAGAAATTTTAGATTGTGGCGGTGTGTATAGAATCTTAATCGACAATTTTAATTATGCCGATACGCGTACAGCAGTTGCGCTAATTGGAAATCAATGTCTAACAGAGTCTTCTGGTGGGATTAACGAAGAAACAATCAGGAAATATGCAGAATGTGGTGTGGATTATATTTCTTCTGGTGCCTTAACACATTCGGTATATAATATGGATTTGAGTTTAAAAGCTGTAGATTAATGTCAGACAGTTACGTTGATAGCGAAACCTATTCTAAAGTTGATTTCACGAGTCAGCAACTCAAAAAAGGGGAGTATGATACTTGTACCTTCGAGAATTGTAACTTCGAAAACGTTCATGCGTCTAATATTCAGTTTGTAGCATGTGAATTTATCAATTGTAATTTTAGCAACGCTATTGTTAAAAATTCAGCTTTTAAAGAGGTGGCATTTATAGATTGTAAATTAATTGGTGTAAAATTTCATGAGTGTGATGCTTTTTTATTACAGCTAAGTTTTACTAATTGTCAATTGAATTTCGCATCTTTTTATCAATTAAAAATTCCGAAAACACCATTCATCAAATGTAATTTGGAAGAAGTAGATTTTACAGAATCAAAATTACAAGAAGTTGTTTTTGAAGCATGTAACTTAAAAAGAGCTATTTTTGAAGAAACTAATTTAGAAAAAGTAGATTTTAGAACGGCAAATCACTTTTCTATTAATCCAGATGCAAACCGATTAAAAGGAGCCAAATTTTCTAAAGACAACCTTATTGGATTGTTACAGAAATATCAAATTGTTATCGATTAAATAAGTTACAGAGTTAAAAAAAGTTTCAAAGGCTCAAAGTTTTGCTTAGCCACTTTGTAACTCTGCAACTTTGAAGCTTTGTTACTTGAAAAAAGAACAAAACTATGAAAACATTTAGAGAGTTAATCGTGTGGCAAAAATCTATGAGTTTTGTTACTGAGATTTATAAAGTCTCTAAGCAATTTCCTAAAGATGAAAATTTTGGATTGACATCACAAATTAGAAGAAGTGCAGTTTCAGTTCCGAGTAATATTGCTGAAGGATATGGTAGAGAAGGATTGAATGATTATCTTCGGTTTTTAAATATTGCCATGGCTTCTTTGTTTGAATTACAAACTCAATTAGAGATTGCTTATAATTTAGAATATATTCATAAAGAAAAATTTGACAATTTATACGAGTTGTCTAGAGAAATAGAAAGAATGCTGTCAAGTTTTATAAGAAGCTTAAAATCTAAACGATAATCATTGAACTTTTGTAACTCAATCTTTGTAACTTTGGAACTCTGTTACTCTGCATCTTTGTAACTAATTGATGCTTAGCAACTCAAAAAAAATGACTAAAAAAATCGAAGACAATCTAGAAAAAATCCCCGTACTAAACATTTTGGTGCGTATTTGTAAAAAGGTGAAGATACCTGGTTTACAAGGAATGTCTTTGTATCATGTTTTAGAAATGTACATTTTGGGTATAGTAAGGGGCGCATTGACTACGAGAGCTGGTGGAATTGCATACAGCTTCTTTATGGCGATTTTTCCGTTTTTACTATTCATACTTACCTTAATCAATTACATCCCTATAGAAGGGTTTCAAGACGCATTACTTACTTTAATTTCAGATTCTTTACCTCCTAAAACCTACGGAGCTGTAGAGCCTATTTTAAATGATATTGTAAAAAATCAAAACAATGGATTACTTTCCTTTGGTTTTATTGCCTCTATATTTTTAATGACCAATGGTGTAAATGCTATTTTTGGTGGATTCGAATATTCCTATCATGTAAAAGAAGTTAGAAGCGTAATTAGAGCTTATATTATTTCTTTAGGAACTTCTTTAGTAATGACCTTGTTTTTAGTAGTTACCATAGCATTGACTATTTTATACGGTATCGGTTTAAACAAAATGAAAGCAGAGGGGTGGCTTGAGGATGAATTCTTTTGGCTGCAATTTGGAACGGTGCTATTATTCTTATTTATGATTTTTACCATTGTTTCCATGTTGTATCATTATGGGACCAAGCAAGGAAAACAATCATCGTTCTTTTCTGCAGGTGCCATTTTTACAACCATACTATCAATCTTTACATTTTACCTATTTAGTATTTATGTTGTAGAATTCTCTAAATACAACGAGTTGTACGGGTCTATTGGAACCTTGTTAATACTGATGTTATTTGTGTGGTTAAACGCCATTATCTTATTGTTAGGCTTTGAATTAAACGCCACAATCAATAGATTAAAGCGCAAAAATAAAGCCATATTACAGGCTAAATCTTAGTTAAATTTTTCGGATATTTGCAAGCTCAATTATCAATTACGAATTTATAAGTACGAATTGATTTATTATTGAGCTAAAAATTAATAATTAATAATTCAGATTTAAAGATGAAGCCAAGTATTCCTAAAGGAACCAGAGATTTTTCTTCTACAGAAGTTGCCAATCGTAATTATATTTTCAATACGATTCGTGCAGCCTTTGAAACATTTGGGTTTCAACCAATAGAAACGCCTAGTTTTGAAAATTCATCTACCCTAATGGGAAAATATGGTGAAGAAGGAGATCGTTTGATCTTTAAAATCCTGAATTCTGGAGATTATTTAAATAAGGTTGATGAACAGTTATTGGCCTCGAAAGACAGTACAAAACTTACTTCAAAAATATCTGAAAAAGCATTACGCTACGATTTAACAGTGCCGTTTGCACGCTATGTAGTACAGCACCAAAATGACATTACATTTCCGTTTAAACGCTATCAAATTCAGCCTGTTTGGAGAGCTGATAGACCGCAAAAAGGACGTTTTAGAGAGTTTTACCAATGCGATGCAGATGTTGTGGGATCTAAATCCCTATTGCAAGAAGTAGAATTTGTACAATTATACGATACCGTTTTTAGTAAGTTGAACTTAGTTGGAACGACTATCAAAATCAATAACAGAAAGATTCTTTCTGGAATTGCAGAAGTGATTGGCGCAAAAGACAAGTTAATTGACTTTACAGTTGCGTTGGATAAGTTAGATAAAATTGGTAAAGACGGTGTGGTAACAGAAATGTTATCCAAAGGAATTACTGAAGAAGCAATTGAAAAAGTAAGTCCGTTATTTGATTTTTCTGGATCAAATACAGAGAAGTTGAATGCTTTAGAAAACATGTTGAATGCTTCTGAAGAAGGATTGCAAGGTGTTGAGGAATTGCGTTTTGTGTGTGATTCAATAGAAACGATTGGTTTGGAAACGGCTACATTAGAAGTGGATGTAACTTTGGCAAGAGGATTGAATTATTATACAGGAGCTATTTACGAAGTAGCCGCTCCAGAAGGTATAAAAATGGGTTCTATAGGTGGTGGAGGTAGATATGATGACTTAACCGGTGTCTTTGGATTAAAAGATGTAAGTGGTGTTGGAATATCATTTGGATTGGATAGAATTTACTTGGTGTTAGAAGAACTTGGGTTGTTTGAATCTGTAACATTACCAACACCGAAAGTGTTGTTTTTAAATTTTGATTCAGACAATGACATCACAAAATTAAAAGCACTTAAAGAATTAAGAAAAAACAATGTAAAGTGCGAAATCTATCCAGATGTAGCATCGAGCAATAAGAAAGAAAAGAAACAATGGAAATATGTCGCTACAAGAGGCATAGAATTTGTGGTTTCTAAAATAGAAGACAACCAGTTTGTCTTAAAAAAGATGTCTGATGGAGAGCAGAAAACATGCTCTTTAACAGAATTGATAAACACAGTGCAATAGTTTAACAGTAAAAGCTGTAAATTTGTGCTCTAATACAAAGAATGAAATGTTTGAAGTGAACAGCAAAATGAATGACGAGAGAGTTGAAGAAATTGGAGAAAACCATGTAGGTACATCGGCAACTACGCCTTTACGTACAGATGCGTTTGAAATTTCTGACAGTGAAAAAATTGAAAAAATCCAAGAAAGCGTAAAAGAGATTTTAGAAACTCTTGGTATGGATTTAACAGACGATAGCTTACAAGGAACGCCTAAAAGAGTGGCCAAAGCTTTTGTTGAAGAATTATTTATGGGATTAAACCCTGCAAATAAACCAGAACCATCTACATTCGAGAACAATTACAATTATGGTGAAATGTTGGTTGAGAAGAATATCGTTGTGTATTCTACTTGTGAGCATCATTTATTGCCAATCATAGGGAGAGCACATGTTGCTTATATTTCTGATGGACGCGTAATTGGATTGTCTAAAATGAATAGATTGGTAGAGTATTATGCAAAAAGACCACAAGTACAAGAGCGTTTAACAATGCAAGTTGTACAGGCTATGCAAGAAGCATTAGGAACAGAAGATGTTGCTTGTGTAATAGATGCAAAGCATTTGTGTGTAAACTCTAGAGGAATTAAAGATATTGAGAGTAGTACTGTTACTGCTGAGTTTGGTGGAAAATTTAAAAACAAAGAAACTAAAAGAGAATTTTTAGACTACTTAAAGATGAATACAACGTTTCATTAAAGTAGCCTTTCATTCACGATGAATTAATCGTTTTAATTAAATAATAGCAATAGGTATGATAAGAGATTATCCTAATGAGCTATGGAAAAAGATACATTTTGATGAACGCTTTGCTACAGATGAAGAATTTGTTGTTTCAACTTATGGCAGAGTTATAAAAAAGAAAGCTGGGCTAGAAACGCTTGTTAAGGTTAGTTTGCTAAATGGTTACCAAGTTATTTTGGTAAAAAAAAAAGGTAATGGATCTAAAAGGTCATCTCTTTATTTACATAAATTGATGGGACAAACTTTTTTGAAGCAAGAGGAGGCGCATAAATTTGTAATTCATCTAAACTATGACAAGTTAGATAATGGTTTAGAAAATTTAAGGTGGACAACAAAAAGGGAAAAAGAAATACATCAATTCAAAAATCCGCATTATAAAACTAGGCCTAAGGTTATACCAACGTCAAAATTAACGGAAGTTAGAGTTCGCTTGATAAAAAGAAAACTATTTGACCCAAATAGAAAAACGCGTTTAAAAATGATTGCCAAACAATTTGGTGTTTCTACAATGCAACTACACAGAATTAAAACTGGCGAAAATTGGGGCCATGTTACAGATTATTAAAAAAAAAACACTATTTGAAGCTGTTTAGAAAATTTCTAAGCGGTTTTTTTTGCATGCCTAATGGGGCAATAGTTCAGAACAGAATTTTATTCATGTTTAATGGAATAGCTGTATTGTGCATGAATTGATGTTGCCACAATAATGAGGCTATTTTAAAAGTTTGATAAAAAAAACCATCTTTTTTGCGACACAATTAAAAACGGTACGTTATATTAATGTAAGGTAACCAAACAAACTCCTTTTTTGAATCAAAGAGACCTCATAAAGAAATGTAAACTAAACAATTATTCAGCGCAAGTTGCCGTGTATAACGCCTATAAAAAAATGTTGTACAGTAGTTGTTTTAGGATTTTGAAAAATAGAGAAGATGCTGAAGATATTGTGCACGATGCCTTTATTAAGGGGTTTAAAAAAATACATCAAGTTGCCGATGATATCAATATTGGAGCTTGGTTTAGGCGGATTGCAATTAATACGGCATTAGATAAAATTAGAAAAGAGAAAAACACTTTTTTAATCGAAGAATCAGTAGAAATAGATGCGCAGGTTGAAGAAGTAAATTTTGATGAAACTGAAGAAATGTCAATTGATTTTATCAAAGAATGCATACATAAATTAAAAGATAAATACAGTGTCATTGTAGTACTTTACTTAATTGAAGAGTATACGCATAAAGAAATTGCCAAGCAATTAAACTTAAAAGAAAGCACTGTTCGAAATCAATATGCAAGAGGTAAAAGCCAATTGCTACAAATGCTTCAAAATAATACAAAACATGAATTTAAAAGAACATATACAACAACATAGAAAAGAGTTAGACACTGAAGAAATGTCTTTCAACTCAGATGCTATTTTTAAAAATAGATTGCAGAAAGAGATGCATCAGCCCAAAAAAGGAAAAGTAATGTATGTGCGTTTCATTTCTGTAGCAGCAAGTATTGTGTTGGTATTATCAGTATTCTTTTGGATGCAAAACTCAGAAATATCTGCTGAAACAAGAGAAGTATTAGCTTTTTTAACTGATGATTCAGCTGGAAATAGATTAACTGGGGTTTATAAATTTGAAGAAGAGTTTGAAAAAGAAGATGCAAAAATAATTAGTACGCTGATTAAAATATTGCATGAAGATGCGAATGCAAATGTAAAAATTGCGACCATTGATGCTTTGCTAAAATATCCAACAAATGAAAACATAAGAATCAGTTTAATTGAGGCCTTAGAGAAAGAAAAAACACCATTAGTTCAAATAAAAATTATAAAATCATTGAGTTTTTTAAAGGAAAATCGTGCACAAAAGCCTTTGGAAAATATTATAAATAGTAAACAAACATATCCAATAGTTAAAAACAATGCAACATTGGCTATAAACCAATTAAAACAGTAATCATGAAATATATAAAATCAATAATAGTAATCGTCTTATTAGCTGTATTTACAACCAATGCACAAGAAAAAAAAATCAAGTTTAATAAAGGAACCTTGAAAATATGTTCTTCTAAAAACTTTAAAATTGAAGGCTATAATGGAAGTGAGGTAATTATTGAAAGTAGCCATGACAATAGAAATGTTAGGTTTCCCGGTAATAGGAGTGGGTTTTCATATTCCACAAAAGGAGTAAAAGCACCTAAAAATTCTAAGTTAATCAGAGGGAAGAAATTATCAGTCGTGTCTGGATTTCAATATGACAGTGTAGGTACTATGAGGGGTAGGCCAAATAGCCTCTTCTTTTCTAGATCAAATTCAAGTAAAAAAGTAGGATTAAAAAGACTAGGGAAAAAGCAAGAAAATAAAGAGTTTGGTATTTTCTTTACAATTGAACAAAAAAATGGAGAATTGATTTTTAAAGACAATACAAATGGACAGTTTGTGATGTTCGGCAATGAGAGTTATACGATTAAGATTCCTAATACTTTAAAACTAGATTGGGATACAAGCGGGTGTAAAAAGAACAATAGTCCAACTCCTTTTGTTATCTATTCTTCCAGTGGTTCGTCATTGACAAATTTTAATGGAGAAGTAGAAATTTCTACGTCGTTGAATAATTTAAAATTAACCGATGTAACTGGCCCAGTGTCGATCAATTCGATAGGGGGGAACGTAACGATTGCGTTTGATAAAAAGAAGCCATTAAAGTTATATTCTATTTATACAAATAATGGATTTATTGATATTTCAATGCCGGCAAATTCTGATGTAAATGTAAATGCAAATGGAGCTGCAATTTATAGCGATTTAAACTTTAATGTATTGTCTGATACTGAATCCGATGGACAACAACATATGAAATTGAAAATGAAAAGTGGCCGTGTAAAAATGAAGTTAGAAGCTGGTTTTGGAACCATTTATTTGAGAAAGAAAAAATAAATTGAGAACCCCAATAAAAAAGCCGATGCGTTTGCATCGGCTTTTTTATTTTATATAAAGAAAACTTTACTTTTTAAAACTTTTCAATCTACCTATACCACTGTACAATATTAATCCTCCAAAAAATAGATTAAATAGAATATAGATACTTTTACTTTCTGTTTTTAGTGAGAAGATAAGATAGTAAATTTCTTGCGTGGTAAAGAAGGCATAGAAGCCTTTTATAACAAAACTAACACCGACTAGGATGTATAAAAAAGGAATTACTTTTTTCATCTTATTGTTGTACTAAAACCCATTCTCCTTTTTCAATTAAAGGAATGGCTTGTTTAAATTTCACTTCTTTCTCTTCTCCACTCATTACATTTTTAATAGTAACACGTTCATTTCTACCAATTTTCGGCTGTTCCCTTACAATGGTCTCCACCGGTTGTTGCGCAGATTGTTGTTGGTTTCTTGCGTTATTAATAGCTTGTTCACTACTGTTTTGCACATCCGCTTTACTTGTATTTAATGCTTCTCTTTTTTGTTGTTGTGCTTCAGAGATATTTCCTTGGTTAGGAATTTCTCCTTTAAATAAGAAGGATAATACTTCTTTATTCACATCATCGATCATTACTTTAAATAATTCAAACGCTTCAAATTTATAGACCAATAAGGGGTCTTTTTGTTCGTAAGAAGCATTTTGAACAGAACTTTTTAACTCATCCATTTTACGTAAATGCGTTTTCCAGTTTTCATCAATAATGGCAAGGGTAATATTCTTTTCAAAATCTTTTACCAATTCTTTTCCTTCAGATTCGTACGCGTTTTTTAAGTTGGTTACAACTTGTAAGCTCTTAACGCCATCAGAAAAAGGAACTACAATTCTTTCATATTTATCCCCTTCATTTTCGTATACATCTTTTATTACAGGAAACGCTGCAACAGCATTTTTAGCAATTTTATCTTGATAATGTGCGTAAATGATTTCGTATAATTTATCTATCAATGTATTTTCATCCATAGATTCAAATTCTTCTTTACTAAACGGAGAGGTCATGGAAGAAAAACGAATCAATTCAAATTCGAAATTTTGAAAATCTTTGGTTGGTTTATTCGCATTCACAATTACTTGACAGGTATCGTAAATCATATTTACAATGTCTATCTTTAAACGATCTCCATCTAAGGCATGTCTTCTGCGTTTGTATACAAATTCACGTTGAGAATTCATGATATCATCGTATTCTAACAAGCGTTTACGAACACCAAAATTGTTTTCTTCTACTTTCTTTTGTGCTCTTTCAATAGATTTGGTAATCATAGAATGCTGGATCACTTCGCCTTCTTTTAACCCCATTCTATCCATCATTTTGGCGATTCTTTCTGAACCAAAAATTCGCATCAAATTGTCATCTAAGGCAATGTAAAACTGAGAAGAACCTACATCTCCTTGTCTACCAGCCCTACCACGTAATTGTCTATCAACACGTCTAGAATCATGTCTTTCTGTACCAATAATAGCCAAACCACCTGCTTCTTTTACTGCGTCTGACAATTTAATGTCAGTACCACGACCAGCCATATTTGTTGCAATTGTTACAATACCAGGCTTACCAGCTTCCGCAACAATATCTGCTTCTTTTTTATGTAGTTTTGCATTTAAAATATTGTGATTAATTCCACGCATTTTTAACATTCTTCCAAGTAACTCAGAAATCTCTACAGAAGTTGTTCCAACCAAAACGGGTCTTTTTTGCTCAACTAAAGTAACCACATCATCAATTACTGCATTGTATTTTTCGCGGGTTGTCTTGTAAACTAAATCTTCACGATCATCTCTCACAAGAGGTTTGTTTGTAGGGATTTCTACCACATCTAGTTTGTAAATTTCCCAAAGCTCTCCGGCTTCGGTAATCGCAGTACCTGTCATTCCAGATAACTTACGATACATTCTAAAGTAGTTTTGGAGTGTTACCGTAGCAAAAGTTTGTGTAGCATCTTCAATCTTTACACTTTCTTTCGCTTCAATAGCTTGATGCAAGCCATCCGAATAACGACGACCATCCATAATACGACCAGTTTGCTCGTCTACAATCATTACTTTATTATCAATTACAACATATTCTGTATCTTTTTCGAACAAAGAATAGGCTTTTAATAATTGATTCATGGTGTGAATACGTTCACTTTTAATGCTAAAATCTCTGTATAATTCTTCTTTTTGAGAAGCTCTTTCTTCTGGAGTAATTTCACTTTCTTCGATTTGACCAACTTTTACACCAATATCTGGCAAAATAAAGAAGTTGTCATCACTAGTTTTTCCAGACAAATGAACGATTCCTTTATCGGTTAAATCAATAGAGTTGTTTTTCTCTTCAATGGTGTAATACAATTCAGCATCAACTTCAGGCATTAACTTGTTGTTGTCTGCCATGTAGGTGTTTTCTGTCTTTTGAAGGATTGTTTTGATACCTTCTTGAGATAAAAATTTAATCAATGCTTTGTTTTTTGGAATACCACGAAATACTCTTAGTAGTAAAAAACCTCCTTCTTTAGTATCACCACTTGTAATTAGTTTTTTAGCTTCTGCTAAAACCCCAACCAAGTATTGTTTCTGTAAGGAAACGATGTCTGAAACCAAAGGTTTTAATTCGTTGAATTCGTGTCTGTCACCTTGTGGTACAGCACCAGAAATAATTAATGGTGTACGAGCATCATCAATTAAAACAGAATCTACTTCATCAATTATGGCATAGTTAGGTGCCCGTTGTACCAACTCTTCTTTAGTACTTGCCATGTTATCACGTAAATAATCGAATCCAAATTCGTTATTTGTTCCGTAAGTTATATCTGCGTTATATGCTTTTCTTCGTGCGTCAGAGTTTGGTTGATGAACATCGATACAATCGATACTTAATCCATGGAATTCTAAAATAGGTCCCATCCAAGCAGCATCACGTTTTGCTAAATAGTCATTTACGGTAACTAGGTGGACTCCTTTACCTGTTAAAGCATTTAAATATACAGGTAAGGTCGAAACTAATGTTTTTCCTTCTCCAGTCATCATTTCTGCAATTTTACCTTGATGTAATACAGATCCACCAATTAATTGAACATCATAATGAATCATGTCCCATGTAATTTCTTGACCAGAAGCATCCCAGCTAGTTGCCCAAACAGAGTTGTCTCCTTGTAAAGTTACATGTTCTCTAATAGCAGAAATTTCTCTATCAAATGGCGTTGCAGTTACTTCGATTGTATCATTAGTTGTAAAACGTTTTGCAGTTTCTTTAATAACAGCAAAAGCTTCTGGCATAATTTCTTCCAAAACGGCTTCAGAAACTTCATAAGCTTGGTCTTTTAACGTATCAATTTCGCTATAGATGGCCTCTTGTCTATCAATACTTGCAGTTATAGTTTCTTTTTCTAATACGTCAATTTTAGTTTCAAAAGCATTGGTTGCTTCTTTAATCTTCGCTTTAAATTCTTCTGATTTAGCTCTTAGTTCATCATTAGATAAACTGGCGATTGCATGCTCAAACGAACGTGTTTTAGTAACTATAGGTTGTAGTAATTTTAAATCCTTTTGTTGTTTATCTCCAACAAATATTTTTAAGACAGAGTTTAATAAGCTCATTGTTATATGATATTTTTATATTCAGTTCTTTTAAGAACCGATTGTTTGTTTATAATCTACTGGTAATTAATATGTTATTTCTTAATGACAGTGATTGCAATTTTGTCTAAATGTAAACAAAAAAAAAGCCTCTATAGAGACTTTCTTGGTGTAATTTTTTGTTAATATTCATCCTCATTCCAAAGATAATCTTCTTCGGTGGGATAATCTGGCCAAATCTCAATTATAGAATCAT
>Ga0209395_1005210_pt1 | contig 14759 bp, 11 predicted proteins | sample GOMGulsemesocosm_3_FD_184635 | JGI IMG/M metagenome (GOLD analysis project Ga0209395, IMG submission 184635) | Methane-oxidizing microbial communities from mesocosms in the Gulf of Mexico - GOM9D Gulf of Mexico (SPAdes) (version 2) | ecosystem: Environmental > Aquatic > Marine > Cold seeps... | reverse complement strand
ATTCATGTGATACACTATTAGGCATTATATCTGTATATCCGTAAAGAGTTAAGAGGCATAGGATGAAAGTAGACATTCCCGCTTTTGCGCAAGCAAGTGTATTGGTTGTAGGCGATATTATGTTAGACCAATATTGGTACGGCCCCACACAACGTATTTCTCCAGAAGCTCCAGTTCCTGTAGTTAAAATAACTCAGGACGAGCGTCGCCCCGGTGGCGCCGCTAACGTAGCGCTAAATATTGCATCGATTGGCGGAAAAGTAACCTTGGCAGGGATTACTGGCGAAGATGACGCGGCTCAGCATTTACGTACACAATTAACAGCCTTGAATATTAATTGTGAATTTGATCAGCAAAGTCATATTCCAACCATAACTAAATTGCGTGTGATGAGTCGAAACCAACAGCTGATTCGTTTAGATTTTGAAGAATCACTTCATGAGGTTAATAAAGCTAAATTAGAAGAGAAAGTTTCAGCTCAGTTAGCAAAGCACGATTTATTACTGTTATCAGATTACAGTAAAGGTACTTTATCTGACGTGCAAAAGTTGATTGTTTTAGCGAAAAAACAGGGCAAGGCGGTATTAGTTGATCCGAAAGGAACTAATTTTGAGCGTTACCGTGGTGCAACGCTGTTAACTCCAAATTTATCTGAGTTTGAAGCTGTAGTCGGCGAATGCAAAACAGAAAGCGATATTGTAAACAAGGGACAAACCTTACTTGAAGAGCTTGATTTAGAAGCGATGTTAGTGACTCGTAGTGAACAAGGAATGACACTATTACGTCGAGACCACGAAGAATTTCATCTTCCTACACAAGCACGTGAAGTTTATGACGTAACCGGAGCAGGTGATACTGTTATTGCTACTTTAGCTTTAGCTATCGCCGCAAAAGCTGAATATACTCAAGCTAGTGCGTTAGCTAATATTGCTGCCGGTATTGTGGTTGGTAAATTAGGAACATCTACAGTGAGCGAAGCTGAACTTTTAGCCGAAATATCGACAGGACCAGAAAGTGGTTTTGGGGTTCTGAGTGAGGAACAGTTAAAAATTGCAGTTAAGTTGGCAAAAGCACGAGGTGAGAATATTGTCATGACCAATGGCTGTTTTGATATTCTCCATGCTGGTCATGTTTCGTATTTAACGCATGCGGGTACCTTAGGCAGTCGACTTATAGTCGCTGTAAACGACGATGATTCAGTGAAACGACTGAAAGGTAGTGGCCGACCTGTAAACCCCACGGACAGACGAATGGCGGTACTTGCTGGCTTAGGTGCTGTTGATTGGGTTGTTAGATTTTCCGAAGATACCCCGCAGCGTATTATTGCTAATATTCTTCCTGATATTCTTGTAAAAGGAGGGGATTATAAAGTAGCAGATATTGCTGGTGGCAGTGAGGTTATAGCTAATGGCGGAGAAGTGAAAGTGCTGAATTTCGAAGAAGGTATATCAACCACTGAAATTATCAAAACGATTAGGCTTACGGATTAAGTAAATACTATTCATAAAAAAGCAGCTAAATTAGCTGCTTTTTTGTTTAAACTTAAATAGTAAACTTTTAATTAAACCGATTATTTTTCACTCTCTAAATAATCGGTTGCTTTAACATTAAATTCAGATAACAAGTCATTTATTAGACGGTTAATTTCACCAGCCATTAACGCAAAGTCTGCATCTATCTTGGCTACCACATCATCGCTATCTATATCATCATTTTGTTCTTGCAATACATCGAAGAATTTTAATCGCTTAATTGCTAAGTCATCACAAAGAATAAACGACATGGCTTCGTCCCATTCAAGTGCTAATTTTACGACATATTTATCAGCATCTAAGTGAGTTTTAATTTCTTCACTAGCAAGATCTTGATTTTTGACGCGAACAACGGCTCCATCATCACCAAGTGCATGAAACTCAGCTTCCATTCCTAAGGTAAAGTTATCACCAATGTTTTTTTCATTTAACCAGTCAGTCATTAATTCATCAGGGGCAGTTTCCGGTGAAACACTCGTTACTGGTAAAGTGCCAATAACTTTACGAAGCAAGGCTAGTAAATCTTCAGCTTTGCCACGACTGCCTGAGTTGACAACAATAAGATTATGTTCAGCATTAATGTAAGCATGAGTATCAGTTACGCGAGAAAAAGCACGTGGTAATAACTCAAAAATAATATCTTCTTTAAACTGTTCTCTTTCTTTTTTCGTTGCACTTCGAGCTTGTTCAACTTCAAGTTGTGCTACTTTTGCTTCAATCATATCTTTAACAACAGGAGCTGGAAGAATCTTCTCTTCTTTGCGTGCACAAATTAAAAAATTACCGTTAGCTGAGTGAACAGTAGAGTGGCCATGTTTTCCTATAGCATTTACCCAACCAAAATGTGATTGCTCGGTTGACCCACAAGGAGTGAATAAATGTTCAGCTAAGTGCTTTTCTAACTGATCTTCTGATAATTCAAAAGGGCGAGTGAATGCGAAAAAATATAAGTTTTTGAACCACATAGAACGTTTCCTACACCGCGGGCAAAAGATGGCTGCGGCTGACAAATTTAAAAAAGAGCAACATAATAACTTAAATATTTATGATAAGCACTGATTAGCTCTGTCTTTAGGTTTGAGGCATTGAAAGGATGTTAACGCATGTCATCAAACTCTATATCAAAGCTTAACCCTTGCCCTTTTTTACTATGTGCTGTTATTGAACCGTTTAAGGTATCGGTAACGAGTTCATTTATTATATGAGTGCCTAACCCTGTACCACCCGTGCCAGATTTTGTTGTGTAGAAAGGGTCGAAAAGTAATGATAATTTACTCTCTGGGACGCCAACACCATTATCTTGATAATTCAAATGTAATCGTCCCGATTTCAATTCAGCATTAATGGTGATTATTCCGTGACTGATGCCTTCAAAACCATGGAGAAGCGAGTTGATAATTAAGTTAGTAAATATTTGTGAAATTGCTCCGGGATGACAATATACTTCAATGTTTTCTGAGCAGTTAACATTAATTTCATGGTTAGTTTTCTTTAATTTTGGATTAAGCGAACGTATTATCTCATCGAGATATTTAGCAATATTCACTTTACGTGTTTTATTGCTTGTTTGATCAACAGCGACTTGTTTATAGCTCGTAATAAGATCTGATGCGCGATTAAGGTTGTTTAATAATAACTGCAAGCTTTGATCTACGTTTTTAGTAAAGTCATCTAAAGTACGTTTCGACAGCTTTTGATTGTCGATATCTCTTTTTAGATAAGACAGTAAATCAGTTAAATAACTCGTTGATGTAATACTAACGCCAATTGGAGTATTAATTTCATGGTAAACCTCCGCAGAAAGTTTACCTAAAACCGCCATTTTCTCAGCATCAAGTAAGCGCTCTTGTGCTTTGTTTAACTCAGTGATTGAACTCTTTAGTTCATCGTTTGTTTTTATTAATGTTTGCTCTGTCTTACTACGACGATAGTTCTCTGCTTTTAGTTGTTCTTGTTGCTCGATAAGTTCGCGTTGTTGTTTATTCATTTCAAGCATAGTTGTACTTAGCGATGATGTTTTTCTCGCGACTTCTTGCTCTAATTGTAGGTTTTGTTCATCGAGTTTGTGATTGGCTGTTAAAATTTCTTGCTGAGCACTGCTTAATTCAGTTTGATGCTGAATGAGTTCATCAAGCAAATTATTATAAGTTGTTTGTAATATCGTTAACTCATTATTTTCGTAGGTCATAATGTGTAATTTTGATGCTTCAGGGTCGTCAATATCAAAGCGGTTAATTTGCTCGGTAAGTTCATTTAATGGGTTAGTTAATAAGTGAGAGAAAGCCAGGGAAAATAAAATAACCAGTGCGGCTGTTTTTACCATTGCATTGCCGATCAAAAAGTAAATGCCAACCTCGATACGCTCAAAAATCACCTTGTTACTAGATAAAAGAGTCACTGTGCCTACTTTAGTTGTTCGGCCTGAAAACTGAAAAATAAGCGGGAATGAATGGCCAAAAAGACCTTCTGAAAGTGAATCTATTGTTAAATGGTCGTTTTTTTCTTCGTTATCAATTTGTGTATTAAATGAATCGCTACCAGGTATCTCCCCTAATCGGGCAATTATTTGTTCGTTCTCATCCTTAACGGTAATACCTTTTATCATAGGTATTGCAACTAATCCTTCGGCAATATCTATGGCTTGATGAGTATTTAACTCCCAAACAGCTCTCGTTAAACTACCTGTAAAGGTTTTTTCTAGCGTAAGTAATTCGCTATTAATATGACTTTTAGTGTTTATGTACTCTGCGCCAATTTGAACGCAAGTGACAATAAAGGTTAAAACAAAATAAACCGATAAAACTCGAGTCAGTAATTTTCGAGATATGCTAGTGACCTTCATTTGCAATTTCTTTTTTATGATACCTATTGATGATTCTAGCTATTTTACGGGAGGTTAATAGTTTTTTCTGTTATATGACTGTTTTTTATTCAATATAAGGATTTATTTCAGCATTATTTAAAAAATTGATATACTTGCTATTTTATTTATAAATCCAATCCCCCGTTTTTATTGACAAAAGTAGGCGTAATTTCAAAAAATGCCATAAACTTTATAAAAAAGGTGGGTAATGTCACAAAAGTGTCATAGATGTTGGGCAGAATATGCATCAAATAATGAATAACCCACATAATTCTTAAATATAAAGAATTTTGACATACATAAAGGTATTAACATGAAACTTTCTTACAGCACTATCGCAGCAGCTTTATTATCAACATTATCTGTTTCAGCATTTGCAGGAGATGTTGTTATCTATGGTAAAGCAAACCTAACCGCTCAATCGTCAGATGATGGCAAAGGTGAAGGCTCTTATACAGAAATCAAAAGTAATGCTTCAAGAATTGGCTTTAAAGGTGGACAAGATTTAGGTAATGACCTTGAAGTTATTTTTAAAGCTGAATTTCAAGTCGATCTTGATGGCGATAGTGATAAAGGTGATAGCATTACTGACCGTAATCAATATTTAGGCCTTAAAGGTAACTTTGGTACGGTTTTATTAGGTAAAAATGATACGGTATTAAAGCAATCACAGGGTAAAGTTGATTTGTTCAGCGATTTGAATGCCGATATTAAGAAATTATGGAAAGGCGAGAACCGCATGAGTGATACCATCACTTATAAGTCACCTAAGTTTAATGGACTTCAGCTAGGTGTTACTTACGTTGCTGAAGATGCAGTTGACGCCGAAGATGCTACATCTATTGCTATTTTTTATGGTGATAAAAAACTTAAGAAATCTAAGTTTTATGCAGCTATTGCTGTAGATTCAGAAGTTAATGGTTATGATACAACTCGTTTAACGGTACAAAGTAAACTTGCAGGTTTTACCCTAGGTGCAATTGTTCATCAGCAAGAAAAAGTTTCTGACGGTAGTGAAGTAGATGGCTTCTTGGTTTCAGCAAAATATGGTTTTGATAAATTAACAGTTAAAGCACAATTACAAACTGCTGAGCATGATGGTGGTGATGATCTTTCTGGTATGACATTAGGTGCTGATTACAAATTAGCGAAAAGTACCAAAGTTTTTGCTTATTTCACAACATTTGATATGGATAGTGACAAAGATAAAGACTACTTAGCACTAGGTATGGAATACAAATTTTAATTAAAATTTATCCTGCTAAATAGCTGTAAAATATTATTAAAAGCGACTTTTTAGTCGCTTTTTTATTGACTTAGCTTTTTGCGATAAGAAAAATACAGTAAACTTGATCTGTGTAATATAAATGTCATAAAAAGTTATCACAATGGTCACAAGATAAAACATCAACGGATAGCGAGAAATTTACATGAACAGACAGATCCTGGTTGTAGAAGATGAAGCACCCATCAGGGAAATGATCACCTTTGTATTAGAGCAAAATGGTTTTAATGTCATTGAAGCGGAAGATTTCGAACAGGCAAAGGCAAAAATAGTTGAGCCCTACCCAGATCTTATTTTACTCGACTGGATGTTACCAGGCGGTACAGGTGTAAAATTAGCAAAATCATTAAAGCAAAATGAATATACTCGTGCCATTCCTATTATTATGCTTACTGCGCGTGCTGATGAAGACGATAAAGTGAAAGGCTTTGATGCAGGGGTTGACGACTATGTAACTAAACCTTTTTCACCTAAAGAACTTATAGCGCGCATTAAAGCGGTTATCCGAAGAGTTTCGCCAACAGCATTAGAAGAAGCTATTGAGTTTCATGGTATGAAACTTGACCCTGTAGCTCATCGAGTATCAATTAACGATAGAGCGTTAGAGTTAGGTCCGACAGAGTTTCGTTTATTGCACTTTTTTATGACACATACTGAACGTGTTTATAGTCGAGAGCAGTTATTAGACAATGTCTGGGGAACTAATGTCTATGTCGAAGATCGTACTGTTGATGTGCATATTAGGCGTTTACGTAAAGCTATTACTGGCGAAGGACATGAAGACTTTATTCAAACAGTACGTGGTTCTGGTTATAGATTCTCAGGAAAGCTCAAAACGAATGTTTAAGTTTTCACTACTTAGCAAATTATTACTTCTTATTAAGCTTTCTCTTAAGTAAGACTCACTATGTATTTTCGTTTATCTATAAAAAGTATTCTTAAGCGCTTGTTGACGATATTGTCGATAAGCGCACTCTTTGGTTTTATTATTGGCCAGCCGTTATTGGTGCTTTGCATCAGTTCGCTGGCTTTATTGTGCTGGCATTATCATCATCTGCTTAAACTCGTTAAATGGTTATGGCGTAGCAAAACAATATCACCTCCGCAATCTGAAGGTGTTTGGGGACGGATTTATGATGGTTTATATCGACAAATTAGGCAGCATCGTCATAAACAAAAGCAACTTAATGACAGAATTCGTAAATTTAGAGATGGTGCAGAAGCACTTCCTGATGCAGCCTTGGTTTTGTCTGACGAGTTAACCATTTTATGGGGTAATAAAAAAGCTCAGCGTATCTTAGGTATTCGTTGGCCGAGTGATGTCGGGCAACGCATAGACAACTTAATACGCTTTCCTGAATTTTCTAAATATCTTGAATTGGGAAATTTTGAGCAACCTTGTCATATTATTTCTCCGGTCAACAGTGACTTACAGCTTGAGTTAAGGTTAATGGCTTATGGCAGCGATCAGGTACTTTTCCTTGCTCGTGATGTCAGTAAAATTAAACGTCTCGAAGAAATGCGGCGTGACTTTGTTGCTAATGTTTCCCATGAATTAAAAACCCCGCTTACTGTAGTTCGTGGTTACGTTGAAATGATTCTTGCCACAGAGCATGCATTAGAGCCACATTGGCAAAAAGCTTTTGGTACCATTGAAACGCAGGTTTCGCGTATGGACCGGTTAGTGGAACAGTTACTGATTTTATCGCGTGTTGAAAATCATGCCGACGAAGAAGATAAGCAATTGGTTGATATGCCAAGATTGATTCGTGCTTTAGTTGAAGATGCAACTTGGCTTAATCAAGATAAACAACATGAAATTACTGCTAATATTGCTGATAACTTACTGGTAGAAGGTATTGAAACCGAGCTTAAGAGTGCCTGTTTGAATCTGATTTCTAATGCGATTGCTTACACTCCTTCTCATGGTAATGTTCATATATCATGGTTGTTGAGCGGCAATAAAGTAAAATTTTCAGTTAAAGATAATGGTCCTGGTATTCGGCCAGAGCATGTTAATCGCATCACGGAACGTTTTTTTCGAGTCGACAAATCACGCTCTCGTGATACAGGAGGCTCAGGGTTAGGCTTATCCATTGTTAAGCATGTTTTATATCATCACAATGCCGAGTTAGCGATAGAAAGCCAGTGGGGCGAAGGAAGTGAGTTTATTATTTATTTCGAAGCTGTAAATAGGGAGTAACTAAGATACTTTCTTAAGTAGGCTGGATTTTTACAACCGGCAAAGCACGCTTGCAATAGTCATTAATTGCACGGTTTCTTTTAAGGAAAAATAAGCCGTGCAATTAAAGTATTAGATAATTAAGAAACCCTAAAGCGAAGTGTTAATTGATTAAGAGTATCAGCAATATTACTGATATCTTTACTGGACACCGATACTTGCTCTGCACTGGCAGAATTTTCATAAGCTACATCACTAATAGCAGTTACATTTTTGCTGATTTCTGTTGAAACACAAGATTGCTCTTCAACAGCTGCAGCTATTAACTCACTCATTTCGCTAATACTGGCAATTTCGTTATTCATTGTGGTAACAACTTCTGCAACATCGCGTGTATTGTTAATACTTGTTTGGCATACATCACGACTAACAATCATTGCTTGAACCGCATCACTAGACGCCTTTTGCAGTTTTTCAATCATTGATTCAATATTCTTAGTTGATTCCTGCGTCTTAGAGGCCAATGTACGAACTTCATCTGCAACTACCGCGAATCCTCGTCCTTGTTCGCCCGCTCGAGCTGCCTCAATTGCCGCGTTTAAAGCTAATAAATTCGTTTGTTCGGCGATGCCGCGAATAACTTCTAATACCGTACCAATTTCATTTGAATCATTTTTTAAGTCTTGAATAATTTCACTTGCATGATTTATTTCTGTTCCTAAATGACTTAAGCCGTTAATGCTATCTGATATTTTATCATTAGCTAACCCAGATGAACTGCTAGCATTTTGAGCTGAATGAGCAACACTTGACGCATTTTGTGCAACATCATTAATACTCATGGACATTTCTTCAACGGCGGTTGCAACTTGTTCAATATTCGACTTTTGGTCATGGAGGCTTGTTGATGATTGCAAGCTTAAGGCACTGGTTTCCATCGCGACATTGTTCAAATTATTACTGTCATGAATAATTTCACTGATGATAGTGCGTAAGTGCGCTGTCATTCTTTGCATCGCTCCATAGACACTAGAGTGATTATCATGATCAGAAAATGTGATCATCAAATCACCGTCGGCAATGGTTTCAGAAATTCTTTGCATTTCATTTGGTTCACCACCCAGAGGTCTAATGATCGATTTTGAGGTTAGTAGGGAAACACCAATAATTACAAGAAGGCAAAGTGCGATAACATAAGCGATATTCCAGTACATCTGATACATAGGCTCAAATGCTTCTGCAACATCTATTTCAGATAATAGTGCCCATTTTATGCCGTTAACATTAATGGTGGTATAAGCAGACAATACGGGGTTGCCGTTATAATCGGTGATTATTTTTGTACCCGTTTGTCCGGAAATGGCTAATTGTGCGGCTTCGGTATTTACGCCATTTTTCTCTACAGTTCCAGCAAAAGAAGCGATAACAGAATGACCTTTAGGGTCTAAAAATGAATCAGAGCGCATGAGGAGATCACTACCGACCAAGTAACTTTCACCAGAATCACCCATACCAGCTCGTTGCTGCATTAAGGTGTTAATTTTATCTATCGATAACTGTAAAGCGATAACGATGGGTGTACCGTTTTCACTGAAAAAAGGTAAAGCAATAAATCCTGCTGGCTCGTTATTACTTGGCGCATAACGACTAAAGTCAGACATTGCAAACTCATTACCTTGCGAAACTTTTTTGTACAATGTGCCTAAGCCAGAATGATTATAAGCACCGGTTAAAAGGTTCGTTTGATAATCAGCTTCTTTAGTGACGGTATAAAAAATATCACCAGTATCGTCAATAATAAAAAAGTCATAGTAACCATAAGTATTAATGAACTTTTCAAAAAAGCCATGTTGGTTATCAGCACTAATTCTTAATGCATTTAGAGAGCTAAAATCGAGCGTTTTTTGCAGCGTTTCAGCTAATATTTCAATATCACCTTTGCGTTCACTAAAATAGTCCTCTACTTGAGATTTTTTTATTTCTCGTACCGAAATAAGTTGTGAGAATGCTTGTTGTTCAAGTGCCGAACTAGAAATATAACTGGCGATTAGGCCAACAGCTATGGTGGGAATTAGAGCGATAGCCAGAAATGTGATCAATAATTTGTGCTTTAAGTTCATAATAATTCCTTTTATTAAAAATCCAATGTACTTAATTGGTATAGGGGGAAAAGTGTAAAATAGCTAATATTAAACCTCGATGACTTCATTAAATGAGAATTATTCACAGTGTATTTTGATAATAACAATTAAGATTCCCTATAGTAATATTGACCGTCATAAAACTGTAATAATTCTGAAATAAAAGTGTAACGAATAGTATTCACTCGTTAATATTTAATATATAAAACAAGAGGCGGGAATTTTTATATTAAATATTATTGGCTGTCATACAAGTGTCATAAAGCTTAAATATAATTGTCACATTAGGTTTATATAGTGTTCACAAATTAATTAGCTCCAACCAAATTAATAATAATTTAGTTGGGAATAAATATTCTTAATGGAGAATAACATGGGTTTTAAACGTGCTTTAGGCATTATCAGTTTAACAAGTTTGGTAAGTTTTTCGTCTTTAGCGATAGACAAAGATTTACCTGAATATAAAAAAGTTAGTGGTATCTCTGGGAATCTTTCATCAGTAGGTTCAGATACTTTAGCGAACATGATGACATTTTGGGCAGAAGACTTTAAACGTACCTACCCTAATGTGAACATACAAATTCAAGCTGCTGGTTCATCGACTGCTCCGCCAGCATTAACAGAAGCAACTTCAAATTTAGGGCCGATGAGCCGAAAAATGAAATCACGTGAAATCGAAGCTTTTGAAAAGCGCTTTGGTTATAAACCTACCGCAGTTCGAGTAGCAATTGATGCATTAGCAGTATTTGTACACAAAGATAATCCGATTAAGGGGTTACGTATTGATCAAGTTGATGCCATTTTTTCTAATAACCGAAAATGTGGTGCTGATAAAGATGCTGACCGTTGGGGTGATTTAGGTTTAACCGGTAGTTGGAAAGGTAAAGACATTCAACTTTATGGTCGCAACTCAGTTTCTGGTACTTACGGATACTTTAAAAAGAAAGCATTGTGTAAAGGCGACTTCAAAAACAGTGTGAATGAACAACCTGGTTCTGCATCAGTTGTACAATCAGTGTCAGCTTCTTTGAATGGCATTGGTTACTCTGGAATTGGCTATAAAACATCGGGTGTTCGTGCTTTAGCATTATCTAAGAAAGGAGATAACTATGTTGAGGCAAACATGGCAAATGCAATTTCGAAAAAGTACCCATTATCTCGCTTCTTATACGTTTATGTTAATAAGCACCCAAACAAAGCGTTAGCGCCAATGGATGCTGAGTTCTTGAAAATGGTATTGTCTCAATCAGGTCAGAAAATTGTTGAGAAAGATGGTTATATTCCATTACCTAATTCAGTTGTTCAAAAAGAATTGAAAAAACTAGGTCTTAAATTTTAAAAGTACATATTAAAAAATTAAATACAAAAAGGTCTGACTTATAGTCAGACCTTTTTTATGTATCAAGGTGGATACAAACAGCAGACAAATCGATACGCTAAACTTCTCCAGATCATTATAAAGTGACATCAGCGAATAATGACTAAAATGATTACATGTAATTCATTACATGACTTGGAGAAGTATATGAAAAAATCCCCGTTAATAATTAGCTTGTTAAGTGCATTAATAATGAACCAAGCTTATGCCACCAATGAACATATAGCGTTTAATTCATCGCAATGGAAAGAAATTACTAAGGCGAACAAGCAACAAGTTACTCAGCACTACTCTGAGCTGAATAGTCGCGCAGTTAATGATAAAAACTTCGAATTAAATGTCGACTTATTGACTCAAATTTTAGCTGAAGAAAAAGAGGTTGTTTTAGATTTACCACTACCTAATGGACAGTTTGCTACTTTTCGTTTATCTGCTAGTAGCGTAATGAGTAGTGGACTAGCAGAAAAATACCCTTCAATAAAAACATTTACCGGTTATCAAGTTGATAAACCTGAAAATCACGGGAACTTCGATATAACTCCTCATGGCTTTCATGGTGTTTTTAGCTTTGAAAATGATAAAGTCTTTATTGACCCTATCAAACGAAATAATCGCGCTACATACCACAGTTATTTTAAAAAAGACGCGCAACCTTTGAGCCTTAATGCTTTAGGAAAACGATTAGCACCAAGAGAGAATACCGCACTACAACAAAGTACTAGCAGTACGCCATTAAGAAAGAGTAAAAAAAGTGCTAGTAACCTTACCACATATCGAATTGCTGTCGCTGCTACAGCAGAGTACAGTGCATTTCATGGCGGTACTAAGGAGTTGAGTCTTGCATCAGTAGTCACCATGCTAAACCGAGTAAATGAAGTTTATCAGAGAGATTTAGCGATAAACTTAGAGTTGGTAGCTAATAACGATAGTATTCTTTTTCTTGATGCAGCTACAGACCCGTTTAATAATACTGATGAAGACATTGATGTCGTTACTGAAGTGATTAATTCGGCTATAAATGTTGACGCTTACGATCTCGGTCATGTGGTTGGAACTGGTGGCGGCGGACTAGCGGGACTAGGTGTCGTATGTAGTGAACAAAAAGCTCAAGGACTTACCGGAAGCGATAGCCCAACTAGTGATTCATTTCATATCGATTATGTGGCACATGAGATTGGACATCAGTTTGGCGCTGAGCATACCTTTAATGGTGCGCTAGGTGGTTGTGAAGGGAATAGAGAGTCAAACAGCGCGTACGAACCTGGCAGTGCATCTACCATTATGGGTTATGCAGGAATTTGTGAAGATCAAAATTTGCAAAACAATTCAGACGCTTACTTTCACTTACACTCAATTGAGCAAATAAGCGAATTTACTAGCAATGGTACAGGGAATACTTGTGGAGTTAAGTCAGCCAGAAATAATAACATACCTAGCGTTGATGCAGGGAACAACTACATTATTCCCGCTCGTACTCCTTTTACATTAACAGGACAAGCCAGTGATAGCGATGGGGACAGTTTATTCTATAGTTGGGAGCAGTACGACTTAGGTACTATTTCTAGTAATAAAGAAGAAGATAATACAGATGATGGAAAACGGCCATTATTTAGAGTTTTCGCTCCGAATAACAGTAAAGTTAGAACATTTCCACAGCTAAAAGATATATTAGCAGCCAAGCAAAGCTACGGCGAAACTTTACCTACAACAAGCAGAGATTTAAACTTTCGCTTCGTAGTGAGAGATAATAAAAGTAATGTAGTAAATGATGCGATGAAAGTGTCTGTTATAGGAAACGAACAGGGTTTTTCTATAACAGAACCAAGTGCTGGCGTTTCTTGGCAGGGAACGCAGCAAACGGTTACTTGGCATGTTGCCGATACCGATAAACAGCCTGTATCATGTTCGGCAGTGAATATTTTACTTTCTACTGACTCTGGGGCTAATTTTAATCAAGTATTAGCTAGTGAAACACCTAATGATGGCAGTCAACTCGTTAATATATCTGATTTAAATACAGAAACAGCAAGGGTGAAAATTGCTTGTCATAACAATATTTTCTTTGCTATTAATACTGGTGATATAAAAGTTAATAGCTCAGGCACTAGTGTTAATACAAAACCAATATTTTTGAGTCAAGAAACATTGACTATCAACGAAGATGAAGTGTTTACTTTAGATAAGAGCAAGCTCACTTTTAGTCAGGATCAAAACGTAGACAGCATTACACTTTTGGCGGGTGACAATTATCAAATTGAAAATCAAAAAATAACACCTGCACTAAACTTTACAGGTGAGTTGCAATTAAAACTAACGGCGAGCAAAGGTCAACTTACCAGTGATGAATTTACAGTAAAAGTAATGGTCAGTGCTATTAATGATGCGCCGGTTATTATTGATGATTCTGCAAGTGTTACCGAAGATTCAACGAACAATATCTTTGATGTTTTAACTAATGATTCTGACGTTGATGATGAATCATTAACGATAAAGTCTGTAAATTATACCGGCAAAGGCCGCGTGATTATTGAAAATAATAAAATAAGTTATAGCCCTCAAAAAGGCTTTACAGGTACTGAAAAAATAACTTATTTAATCAGCGATGGCCAGCTAGAAAGCCAAGCAGGAACTGTAGCGGTTACAGTGTCAGCTAAAGTCAAAAGCGATAGTGGAAAATCATCGGGTGGTGCGGGCACTTATTTGTTAATCTTAGTATTAATGGCAATAGGGCGACTTAAAAAGGTGTTAAAATGAAAACATTCAAACTTGCCTTTTTTATTACAACGATCACCTTTTTCGGTTTGGCTATGTCAGCTTGTAATAATGAAGCGACACCGCCAAAAACAACAGTAAAAGAAGAGCCTGTAGCAAAAAACTTAAACCGTGTTGAACAAGCATTAGAAGATGCTATTGCAACTAAAGATTATCGTTTATATGGTTTGGTAGGTCGGAGAGTTGTTTTACCCGGTTTAGAAAATAAGAATGTTAAAGAAATAAAAAAACGCTGTGGTATTCGTTTATTATCAGGAACAGGTGATGTACTTAAAAGTAGCCAAGATCGTGAAAATAGACGCATTAACTATCAGTTTGCAGAAAAAATAAATGCAAAGTTATATGAGCTTTGTCTGAAGAAATAGTCAAGGAGAAAAGAAAGGCAAAGTGAAACTTTGCCTTTTTGCATAGGAACAATATGGCAGGTAAAGACAAAATACTACTTATTGATGACGATATTGAACTGACGGTATTAATTAGTCAGTTTCTCCGTTCGAATGGCTTTTTAGTGGAAGTTGAACATCATGGTGATCAAGCTAAGCAACGTATTCTCGATTATCAGCCTGATTTAATTGTTTTAGATCTTATGCTTCCTGGATTAGACGG
>Ga0209395_1005204_pt1 | contig 14769 bp, 14 predicted proteins | sample GOMGulsemesocosm_3_FD_184635 | JGI IMG/M metagenome (GOLD analysis project Ga0209395, IMG submission 184635) | Methane-oxidizing microbial communities from mesocosms in the Gulf of Mexico - GOM9D Gulf of Mexico (SPAdes) (version 2) | ecosystem: Environmental > Aquatic > Marine > Cold seeps... | reverse complement strand
TGTGGATGAGAAATTTGTTCTTTACGATGCATCAGCACTTTAACGGGCACCGGATTGGCCACAGTAAACAAGGGCTCAATCGCAGATTTCCATAAGTTGAATTCCATGCTCTGTGGCTTGGATAAGCATTGCTCAACATAAAGATGAGTAGCTTGCGGCCACGCGTTGGCGCAGACCGAGACTAAGCCGCTGGCGCCCAGTAGCGAAAATTCTGGCAATAACGCATCATCACCGCTATAAATCGCAATACCAGGGATCGCATTTCTAAATTCATTGAACTTAATCGGGCTACCACTCGCCTCTTTAACCGACCAAAACATGGGTTCATCGGTCAAATTCGCTAGGGCTTGAGGGCAAAGATCGACGCCACTTCGTGATGGCACGTTGTAGATCATGCATGGAAATTTGCTGCGTTCAAGCAAGCTTCGAAACCATTGTTCCTGTCCTTTAGGACCCGGTTTGGCATAGAGCGGCGCGGCCAGTAGGTATGAGTGAATTGGCATTTGATTACAAAACTCAATCCATTCCAACTGACTTTCTAGGTTATAGCCACCGACCGCAACCATAATGGGTGCATTCGGCTGATGTTGGCAGACAAAACGAATTATTTTTTTCTGCTCATTGAGTGACAGCGCTAACCCTTCGCCGGTGCTACCGAGCATTAAGAGACCATTTCCTGCCGCCGCTTGCTCATCAATGAGCGTGGCTAATGCGTCGTAATCGACTCGGCCGCGTTGATTAAATGGGGTGACTAAGGCAGTCCACAGACAGTAATCGCTAACATTATATTGGCTCATTACGCTGCTCCTTGATTATTGTTCTCGAACATCGATTGATGTAAACGACTAACCACGTCAGAGGCGATAGCGCCATCGACTAAGAAACACAGGTTATGCGGACTCGCCCCCTGACATATCATTCGCACGTTAACATCCGCCAGTGTTGAGAACAGACGAGTGCCTACGCCATGGCTCGAATCAATCGCATTACCGATCAGCGCCACCAGCGCTAAATCATTTTCAATGGTTACCTGACAAATATCACTGAGCTCTGCCAACAACTCATCGCTCAATTGACTCTGACCAGAGGAATTAGAACCGGTGCTATCGAGCGTTAACGCGACACTGATTTCCGAGGTAGTCACCAGATCGATGCTTAAATTGTATTTGGCTAGTATGGTGAATACCTGCGCTAAGAATCCGGGCGCGTGCAACATGTTCATGCTGGTTACCGTTACCAGAGTTTGCTCGCGGCGCAGCGCGATAGCACGATAGACAGGCTTTGATTCGGTCTCATTGAGCACCAAGGTTCCACCCGCCTGCGGGTCTCGTGACGAGCCAACAAACACTGGGATATTCTTACGCATCGCCGGAATAAGCGTCGAGGGGTGGAGCACTTTAGCGCCAAATGTCGCCAGTTCCGCCGCTTCATTAAAACTGATTTCTTTGAGCGCATATGCTTGGGAAGTAATGCGTGGATCGGTAGTATAGATCCCCGTAACATCGGTCCAAATATTAATTTGAGCCGCGCCAATCGCCTCCCCCAACAAAGCGGCAGAGTAATCACTGCCACCACGTCCGAGCGTCGTGGTGGTTCCAGCGGCATCACTACCAATGAAGCCTTGGGTAACCACGATATGCTTGGCAAGTATTGGCACTAAACGCTGCTTAACGAGCGTCGCTATATCCTCAAATAATGGTAGCGCCTTGCCGTGCTCACTATCAGTACGCAGGACATCGCGCACGTCGAAACACAGCGCCTGTTCACCACGCGCCAGCAACACTTGCGTAAACAACGTCGAAGAAAGGCGTTCGCCAAAAGAGAGTAATTTATCGGTTAATCCAGCCGTTGGACCATTGGCTATTGCGAGGCTTATGTCACTGACTTGACCTAACAAGTGATTGATCGTTTCAATCACTTCATCGCTCAACGTCAGGTGAGACATAATGTCATGTTGGATTTTGGTGATATTGGCCAGCGCGGCATTGCGTTCGCTCGCGCTCAAATCGCCGCGGCTTAAACTCACTAGTAGATTGGTGACACCGCTACTGGCGCTAACAACCACAAGGCGGGTCTTTTCACAGCCAAGCACCACGTCAGCACAACGGGACATTGCATCGAAGTTAGCAAGACTGGTGCCGCCAAATTTGGCAATCACGGGATCTGAAGCTGATAGGTTTTGTGTTGAAAATGTCATGTGTCTCTCGAACAATAAGTGTTCGGAGAACTTGCGGTATTTGAACAAGGCCGTAGAAAGATCCACAGCCTATACAAAGACCAGAAGCTCTCCACCAAATGGTGACAGTCATTAAGGATTCAGCCTTAATGCCCAAAGTGTTAACGTTCCAAATATCAACACCTCTCGGCGCTAGTCCCCATCACTACATCTCATCAAGGCTTGGACCTTTCAATGTAGTTACCTGGCTAACGCTCCTCTTCTGGCCTTCCTCTATCCCGTCACGCAATTTACGTCGACCAGATAGATAAGAAAGGTTGAGGGCATTAAATCATTAGTGTTGGTGTAAGGTCAAGGATCTTTTAATTGCTTAGACTAAAGAATCACGGCAAGCGCATTATAATTTAGATATCAGCACATATTACGTAAACTCGCTGTAAATATGTCCCTATACGCTCAATTTTTCGTCCATGAAAAATACGGTTTACTCCACATGCACCGATATCTCTGTCATTATCGGCGCGTTATTTAAAACGCTCTTGCCGTGATTAAAGAATTAGCGAGGTGGTTGAAGGCGATGATTTATTGATGCTATGCTGCCCTTCCCCTACTTTGTTCATCCGATCATCATGACAGCCTTACTAAGCATTACTAATCTCGAGTTTCAAATTGATAGCAAACAATCCCTTAATATCGAAAGCTTATGCCTTGAACAAGGCCAATCGATGCTATTTTGTGGGGATAATGCCAGCGGTAAATCGCTATTGGCGCAAATCATCGCCGGTGAAATCATCAACTATCACGGTGAGATTAACCGTCCACAAAATATTGCCTTAGTGGGTTTTAGTGTCGAGGATGAGATTTTAGCCATCGACAGACACCTCGATGATAGCGAGTTTATCGAAGGAGGTATCGATTGGGGTCGCAGCGCCGGCGATCTCATCGGCGAGAGCGAAATAGCGACAAAGATGATTGCCTTGCTCGATATTAAAGATCTAATCGATAAACCGTTTAAGGTACTGTCCACTGGCCAGACGCGAAAAGTGCTACTCGCCCATGCGTTAGTTAAACAACCACAACTGTTGATCCTTGACGAGCCCTACGCGGGATTAGACATCGCCTCACAGCAACACCTAACTGACACATTAAATACCCTAATTAACGATGGCCTGAGTGTGATTATTGTCGATTTTTATCATGCAGAATTGCCGAGTGCAATTAGTCATTTTGTGTTAATGGATAACGGTACCATCAAACTCCAAGGCTTGCGTGATGAGGTGCTCAACCATTCAGTGTGGCATGTGGCTAATCAGCACCACGTCACCTTGCCACATCATCTGCCCGACTGTCATGACTATCAACACCTCGACCCTGCCACACCGCTGGTCAGTATTAACGATTTAAGCATTAGTTATGAAGACAACCAAGTATTCCATGACTTTAGCTGGCAGTTCAAACAAGGGCAACACTGGAGACTCGCCGGCCCGAACGGTTGCGGAAAGTCGACCTTGCTTAGCCTTATCAATGGTGACAATCCAAAAGCTTATGGTAAGGATATTACGCTGTTTGGGGTTAAGCGTGGCAGTGGCGAAACGGTATGGGACATCAAGAAACACTATGGCGTGGTGGGCGCGCAATTACACCGTGACTATCGTGCGAGCACCAGCGTACTAGGCGCTGTGCTGTCGGGATTTTTCGATACTATTGGTTTATACGATCAACCGAGCGAAATCCAAATTGCCATCGCCAAACAATGGCTCGACCTACTCGAATTAAGCCCACAGGCTAACAAACCTTTCTCCCAACTGTCTTATGGCGAACAACGCTTAGTGCTTATTGCCAGAGCCATCATCAAGTTACCATTAATACTGGTACTCGATGAACCTTGTTTAGGACTCGATAATCATCACCGCGCGCAAATATTGGCCTTGATTGATTACATCACCCGCCATAGCACCACCCATATTTTATTTGTTAGCCATGATAGCCGCGATGCGCTAAGCTGTTTAACACATCAGTTAGACTTTATTGCGGATGCTGACAGCTACAAGATAACCCAACGGCCACTTTAATTTGGACCTTCACTTTAAGGATTAAGTAACGATGAAATCATCACCAACACCTTCAATATGGCAGATTGTTATGAGTGTGATGGCGGCATTTTTAGGCGTCCAAAATGACAAAAACCGCCAACGAGACTTCGCTGGCGGCGACATAAAAATTTATATTATCGTCGGGATCATTGCCACCATATTGATGGTATTAAGCTTGATCACCATCGTTAATCTAGTGCTGCCTTAGTCACTATTTCCTCGAACGATTTCGCCATGACTTTCATATCGACGATAGGCACCTCGCCTAAGCTATGACTCGGTTTAAAATGCGCATGAAGCCGCCCTTGCGGGTTAATCAGTGCGATAGATGCACTGTGGCTCACCGCATAATCATCCGACACTTTCTGTGCAATGATGCCATAGGGTAATAGTAAATTCTGTGCAAAGGGAAACAGTTTATTGTGACTGGTGGTGGCGCCAATAAATTCCTTATCAAAGTAACCGACATATTGACTTAATCGCGTTGGATCGTCACGCAGCGGATCGGCCGACACAAATAACACCTGCGCATCAGCCTGTGATTTTAAGTCTTTATACACTCCTTTAGCACGCGTTAGCGTTGTAGGACAGACATCCGGGCAATGCGTATAACCAAACATCACAAAGGTCCATTTCCCCTGCAATGTGGCGTTGTTTACCACACCATCGCCGCTTTGTAGGCTAAACTCATTTAGCGGCTTGCTCGGTTCAAATAAACGATAATCCCCCATATCGATAATTGCCGATAGTGAGCTATGCTGGGGAGGCGGCGCGCTGTTGCTCTGCCACCATGAATAAACGCCTAATCCCACCATCACTGGTACAAACATAGCCATCAATAAAAATAATTTTTTCACCTAGAACCCGATATAATGATCAACCAACAAGATAATAAACAATAACATAAGATGAGTAATCGAGTATTTAAAAACTGCCATCGGTGAGCGTTTCTCAGGGCTAAACTTTAATTGCCATGCCACATAGAAAAATCCCCAATTGATCAGGCTAGAGCCGACAAAGTAGAGCCAACCGGACATTCCCGTTAAGAAAGGCATTAAACCAACCGCCATTAATAACACGGTATAAAGTAAAATCATTGTCTTGGTGAACTCAATGCCATGAGTCACCGGTAACATCGGGAGTCCGGTTTTCTTATAGTCTTCCACGCGATCAATCGCCAGCGCCCAAAAATGGGGTGGCGTCCAGGTAAAGATAATCATCACCAACAGCAGCGCGTTACCATCGAGTGTGCCAGTCATCGCGGTCCAGCCCAATAATGGCGGCGCAGCACCAGCAACACCACCAATCACAATGTTTTGCGGCGTCGCCCGTTTAAGCCACAAGGTATAAACGACGGCGTAGCCAAGCATACTAATAAACGTTAGCACCGCAGTCAGCGGATTAACCAGCACCCAGAGCAACACAGTACCAACAACGCTCAACGCTACGCCAAAGATCACCGCTTGCTTGAGACTGACCTTTCCCTGAGGTAGTGGACGGCGCTTAGTTCGGGCCATCTTGATATCAATGTTGCGATCGATACAATGATTAAACACCGCGCCAGCGCTCGATAACATCCCTATCCCCAGCGTCCCCCACAGTAATAACGAGAGATTAGGTAGCCCTGGACTCGCCAAACACATGCCAACGATTGCGGTCAATAAGAGTAATAAAATAACCTTAGGCTTAGTTAGCTGATAATAGGCGTGCCACTGCCCAAATAGGTTACTTGGTGCTTGAATATGCTCGAGTGATTTTTCCATTAAGATCCCCTTTATCCAATACGCGATAATTTTAATAATTGCTTAATGTCTAACAACATATCATGGGCTTTTATTAAATTTTTATGTGCCTGTTCTTCGTGTGCGCCGCCATCAAATTGATAGCTCATTACCAAATTCCCCATCGGATCGACAATCACCACTTTTCGATTCAAACTGGGCATCGCCACAGTACTAACAACATGATGAGAGAATAAGTCCATCGACAGTTTATTATCAAGCTCGCTCGCGTGCGCCTTGTTGGTATTGAGTAAATCTATACTCACCCGCTCTTGCAATCGCCCGAGCGCTTTGTATGTTTGCTGAATATGATAAAGACCGACCATACAGTGCTCATCACAGGCTTGCTCACTCACGTAAACCACACGCCATTGCTTATCTGGCGCTACACGACCCTGTTCACCAATGAGCTGCTGATAAGTCTTCTCAACAGTTAACAGCTCGCCGCCATGGGTTTTAATTTCGCCTTTAAACCCGATAGTAAGTGCCAACTTAGCGAGTAAAACAGGGATCACAAATGCGCACACTAATAGCAGTAATTGTTGCTTTGATTTAGTCGGTTTTTTCGATACATTATCCATTAAACTTCCTTAGTTAAACGATATCCAAAATAAGCGGTTAACACCAAGAGTGTCAACGCCAAGGCAAACCATTGGAAAGCATAGCCTCTATGCTTATCCACCGTCATATTGTTAGACCAGCGCCACTGCTTGTCATAACCGGTGGCGCTGTCTTGATCGAGCCTAAGCACGACCTCAAATATTGGTTGAGCAGTATGTTGTTGCAACATCGAAAAATCTATTTGTGCAATACGCTTGGGCCAATCACTCGTTGGTGGACTAGCCAAGGCATAAGGATTATTTGTCGGGAGATGCAACTGACCTGAGAATTGACGAGGTGCTGACCACTGCTTTAATGATGGTAACTGACTACGGTCGGGCGGCGCCGCAACCCAGCCAAGATTAACGATGCCCAGTTTTGTCTCTCCCGTAAGTGCGATAGCAACCAGTACCTGATAGCCGACCTTACCCTCTTGAACCTGGTTATCTAGCAACCAAGTATACTGATGAAGTAAGCGACCACTGACACTAATACCACGTTGATTTAACGTTTTATCAATATTACCTAACGGAAATTCGATTAATTCCACGTGAGGCTGCAATGCTAATTGTTGTGCTAACTCAACTTTACCCTTAGCTCGGTCTAACTGCCAAAACCCTAACTTGATTAAGCCCGTAAATACTAACGACACAGCTATCACAGCGAACAGCCCGCGCCATTTAAACCTTGACGCCGGCGCAACATTTGCGTGTAATAATGAAGAACAACTTTTATCATTAGCCAAATAAATTAATCCTTGGAAGTCAAATGAGCCTATTAAAAATCGTTATTATTGCGCTATTTGTGTTTGTATTGTTCAGCCTCTTTCAAGCGCTATGGTTAATGCAAAAAGGCGATAACAGCCAACCGATGAGTAAATTTTTAGGCCGTCGCCTGCTCTTTTCGGTGGCTATTTTTATGCTAATGCTGGTCGCCATGGGCTTAGGGATTATCACACCGAACCCACGCCCTTATTAATTATAAAATATAAACAAAGAAGAATAATCCGAGCCACACGACATCGACAAAATGCCAATACCAGCTAGTCGCCTGAAAGGCAAAATGACGCTCAGGCGTAAAGTGCCCTTTGACCACTCGCCATAACATCACAAACAACATGATGGTACCTATGGTCACATGCATGCCGTGGAAACCAGTCAACAAGAAGAAGGTATTACCATAGACCCCCGCACTTAGAGTCAAGCCCATATGACGATACGCCTCGATATATTCTTCCACTTGCAACACTAAGAAAGCGGCGCCAAGCAATACGGTAGCGGCTAATAAGATGATTAATTGCTTGCGCTTGTTACTCTCTAACCCTTTGTGGGCAAAGTGCAAGGTAACGGATGATGTCAACAAAATGATAGTATTCATCAGCGGTAAACCCTTCCACCCCATCGCTTGGGTGGTATCTCCCGCCGGTGTCGTGATTAACGGCCATACAGCTTCGAACTCGGGCCATAACACCTGGCCGGTCATCGCATTATTTGAGGCGCCTCCCAACCAAGGTATTGAAATGTTGCGCACGTAAAATAAAATGCCGAAGAAAGCGACAAAGAACATCACCTCTGAAAAAATAAACCAACTCATGCCTTGGCGAAACGAGCGATCCATTTGCTCGCTATACAACCCCTTATCCGACTCGATAATCACATCATTAAACCAGCCAAACATCATCGCGATAATGATGCCGATGCCGATGGTCAGTAACCACGTACCACTCGATGCTGCACTCCCCATCTGCTGCACTGTGGTTCCGGCCCCCACCGCAATAAAGAGTAAGCCAATGGCACCAACAATCGGCCAATAACTTTGTGTGGGAACATAATATACTGTCGTTTGTTGCTCTGCCATGGTGCGCTCCTTTGTTATAACGCGGCAATTTCTGCTGGTGCAACACTCTCACTAACATTAAATAACGTGTAGGAAAGTGTCATCGTCTTAATATGTTTAGGAATATCGGTGGAAATAAAGAACACTAAGCCCATTTCAACTTGTTCGCCGCCGTCGAGTGCCTGTTGGTTAAAGCAAAAACATTCGGTTTTATTGAGATAAAGTGAAGCGAGTCCCGGCGCTACCGACGGGATAGCTTGACCGACGACTTTACTAGACGTCGGATTAAGGGCGCTAAACTTAACCACCTTGTTTTCACCGGGATGCACATCGATACTTTTTGTCATGGGTTTAAACTGCCAGGGCATACCCGGCGCCACCGAGGTCGTGAACTGTATTCGTACCGTTCTCGTGCGATCAATGAGTACACTAGGCGCGTCACTTTTAACCACGTTGCGTCCATTGATCCCAGTCACCTGACAAAAAACATCGTACAATGGCACCAACGCAAAACCGAAACAAAACATCACCGCGATAATCGAAAACAACCGCACGATTAAGCGCTTATTCTTTTTAGCCAGCCCCGTGTCAGCAGATTCACTGCCACCAAGGCCTGCTTTTGACGATTGAGTGTTATTGCTCATCGCGTTAACCTATTTAATTTCAGGTGGCGTAGTGTGACTATGGTACGGCGCTGGTGACGGCATATCCCATTCCAAACCTTCTGCACCTTCCCACGGTTTCGCTGGGGCTTTTTCACCACCACGAGCACATTTAATCACGACCACTAAAAAGATTAACTGCGATAAACCAAAGGCAAAACCACCAATACTCACGAGTTGATTAAAATCGGCAAATTGCAACGCATAATCAGGTACTCGGCGTGGCATTCCCGCAAGCCCAAGAAAGTGCATCGGGAAGAACAACACATTGACCGAGATAACCGACGCCCAAAAATGTATTTTTCCTAAGCGCTCGTCATACATATGACCGGTCCATTTGGGCAACCAATAATAGGACGCCGCCATGATGGAGAATATCGCCCCCGTCACCAACACATAATGGAAATGCGCCACCACGAAATAGGTATCATGGTATTGGAAATCGGCGGGAGTTATCGCCAACATCAAGCCAGAGAAGCCACCAATGGTAAATAGCACGATAAACGCAATTGCAAAGAGCATCGGTGTTTCAAACGTCAGCGAACCTCGCCACATCGTGGCTACCCAGTTAAACACCTTGACCCCAGTTGGCACTGAAATAAGCATGGTGCAATACATAAAGAACAGCTCGGCCGCCACCGGCATCCCCGTGGTAAACATATGGTGAGCCCATACCACAAATGACAATAAAGCAATTGAGGCGGTCGCATAGACCATCGAAGAATAACCAAATAGTTTTTTGCGCGAGAACGCCGGAATAATCGCTGACACGATACCAAACGATGGCAAGATCATGATATACACCTCGGGATGACCGAAGAACCAGAAGATATGCTGGAACAACACAGGATCGCCCCCCCCTGCGGCGGCAAAGAAACTCGTGCCAAAGTATTTATCGGTCAGTACCATGGTCACTGTGGCCGCAAGCACCGGCATTACCGCAATCAATAAGAACGCGGTAATTAACCACGTCCACACAAATAATGGCATCTTCATATATGTCATGCCCGGCGCGCGCATATTGATGATGGTAACCACCACATTAATCGCTCCGAGTATTGAGGATATCCCCATGATATGTATTGCAAAGACAAACAAGGCCGTGCTATCTGGCGAATAGGTCGTCGATAGAGGAGCATAGAAGGTCCAGCCGAAATTAGGACCGCCGCCTTCCATGAAAAGGGAAGAGAGCAAGATGCTAAACGCCATTGGCAAGATCCAAAAGCTCCAGTTATTCATGCGTGGCAGTGCCATATCCGGCGCGCCAATCATCATTGGAATAAGCCAATTAGCCAAGCCAGTGAAGGCAGGCATCACGGCACCAAAGACCATGATCAGTCCATGTACAGTCGTCATCTGATTGAAAAAATTAGGCTCAACAATTTGCAGCCCTGGTTGATATAGTTCGGCGCGTATTACCATCGCCATCGCGCCGCCGATCAAAAACATCAGGAAGCTAAACATCAAATATAGGCTGCCAATATCTTTATGGTTCGTGGTTAGTATCCAGCGCATCAATCCCTTTGGCTTATGATCGTGATGCTCATGTTCATGGCTGTCTGCCGTACTTAGAGTAGTCATTATTTAGCCTCCGGTGTTACGTCGCTTACTTGTACAACATCACCCGTATCATTGCCCCATGCATTACGTTCGTAAGTGATCACTGCTGCTAGCTCCTTGGCTGTGAGCTGATTGGCGAATGCCTGCATCGCCGTCCCCGGCTTTCCATTAACCACGACATCGATATGAGCCTTGATATCACCCAGCGCAATTGGACTATCCTTGAGTTTGGGGAATGCGCCTGCAATGCCTTCACCACCAACCTGATGACACATCGCACAGCGCGCTAAATACGTTTGCTCACCCAAGGTCATCGAGTCAGCCATATTCATCGTCGAAGCAAGCGCCTGTTGCTCTGCCTGCTTGGCCTTGGCGACATCTTGTAATTGAGTGGCTAGCCACGCGTCATATTCTTCCTGCGGGAGCGCCTGTACCACAACCGGCATAAAACCATGATCCTTACCGCATAACTCGGCACACTGACCGCGATAAATTCCTGGTTCGTTGACCCGCGTCCATGCCTCATTAATAAATCCCGGATTCGCGTCTTGCTTGACGGCAAAGGCTGGCACCCACCATGAGTGAATAACATCATCGGCAGTGATCAGGAATCGAACTTTTTTATTAATCGGAATAACCAGTGGCTTATCAACTTCGAGTAGATAATGTTCGCCTTTCTCACTGATATTTTGGATTTGATCTTGTGGCGTTGCCATCAGACTGTAGAAACCAAAATCATGGTCGAAGTATTGATAATGCCACTTCCACTGCGAACCCGTGACTTTAATGGTGATATCCGCCTCCGAATTATCTTCCATCTCAATTAAAGTGGTCGTGGCAGGGATAGCCATACCGATCAAAATGAAAAAGGGGATCACCGTCCAGATAATTTCTACTTTGGTACTTTCATGAAATTGTGCGGCCTGCGCACCTTTAGATTTACGGTGGTTGATGATGGAATAGAACATCGCGCCAAACACGATGATGCCGATAATGACGCAAATTCCTAAAATAATCATGTGTAAGTCATATACACGGTGACTAATATCGGTGACGCCCTGCGTCATATTGAGTGAACTGGTATTACTCGATGCTGAACTTGTGAACACAGCAGTGCCCATTGCAGCGCTTATCATTATTATTTTTTGCACAAACCCACCCTATCGCTATTGATTTCACAACAGTAGGCAGGAGTCGCACAACGTTCCATCTAAAAAAAGACTCTACCCACGTAAGGATTGTTCTTGTCGCCGCAATGGCGTTCTTTTAGTAAGTAGTAAGTATATGACTGAATTTGAAAAAACTACAAGGCCATCTGTAAAAAACAGTAAAAAAAATCATTAGCAAAAACAACAATGTCAATAGAACACGATAAATAAACCACTTAATAACTTGCTTTTGAACAACTTTTGTTCGATAAATAAAAGGGTAAGATAAAAATAAGGCGCAAGCTAACCGACTTTAAATTTAACAGGCTGTTATGTAACTTAAATTATAAAAATGAGGTGGTAACATGATTTTATCGCATATTTGGGGAATATATACCCACCCTAAAAAAGAATGGAAAAAAATCGCAGATCGTCACGAATCGTTCGTTAATGCACTAACCCATACCCTATTTATTTCACTTATTCCTGCCGTGTGTGCCTATTATTCCGCCGTCAATATCGGTTGGAGTGTCGGCGCTGGCGATCCTATTTATTTGACCCATGAAAGCGCTCTAGCCATGGCGATCATCATGTATGGTGGCCTGATTGGCGGAGTACTCGCATTAGGGCTAATGGCACATTGGATGGCCCATAATTTTGGCGCAGACCCCTCGCATGTCCAAGCTATTGAAGTATCTGCGTATACCGCAACACCGTTGTATATGGTTGGTTTTGCCACCCTCTATCCTGAGTTGTGGTTTGTGATGCTAGTGGGGCTGGCAGGCATAGCCTACGCGGTATACATGCTTTACACGGGCGTGCCGATTGTAATGGGTATTGACGAAGACCGCGGTTTTATCTACGCCAGTAGCTTAGTCACCGTAGGGCTATGTTTCCTCGTTAGTATGCTTGGTTTCACTGTCTTTGCATGGAGCTCGGGTATCGGCCCAGCCTTCGTCCACTAACAGCACAACAGTAGCTCTCAAGGCGGCTAGACTACCATTGGTAGTTAGCGGCCTTTTTCAGTTTGAGCTCAATTTAAAATTGATCCACACCAAGCAACCTAACAATAATGCGCCGGTAATATTATGAGCAACCGCATTAAACAGCGGCAAACTAAAATAGACATTGGCCACACCTAAAGTAAGTTGAACGACACTTAACACCAACAAAGGAACAACAAGCTGCAGGTATTTATGACGTATTAGCCACCATGCTAATAGCGCTAAAATGATCAAACACGCCAATGCGCCAAAACGATGCGTTGCATGAATGGCAATGCGTGCTCCGCCGTCAAGCTGCCCGCCCAAATAATTAGGCCCAATTTGTTGCAGTATATTAAAGCCTTGTGAAAAGTCATCGCTGGTTAACGCTGCTATTTCGCAAAATGGTAACTCGATACACGCCATCGCCGCATAATTTGAGGTTAGCCAACCCCCGAGTAATATTTGCAGCGCTACAACAATCACCCCCAATATCGCCAGTCCCCGAGTCAAACTAGAGGCAACAAGGACTTGCACCTGATTCACTCGCAGGTACAACAACAACAATAAACAAAAAGTGGTGAAACCACCGATGAGATGCAGAGTAACCACCTGCGGCCACAGTTTTAGGGTGACCGTCCACATTCCAAACATGCCCTGAAGAATAATAAGCATCAGTAAAGCGACAGGATGTTTTATTGGTACGCTCGGATCGCGTTTCCTCGCGCCAACGCTTAACAGCACAATAGCGATGCACAATAGTCCCAGTGACGATGCGAGATAACGATGCGTCATCTCAGGCCAAGTCTTGGCTAAATCAACCGGCGAATCAGGAAAATCAAAGTTGGCCTGCACCAATTCACCGCCTTGTGCTGGTGCCCACAGATGACCGTAACATAGCGGCCAATCAGGGCAGCCTAAGCCGGCATGCACCAATCGAGTGTAGGCACCCAAACCAATAACAAGAATTGAAAAAAGCGTGGCGACCAACAGTAAATTCGTCAGTATAGTTCGGTGGTTAAATTGACTCGACGACATTTATTAGCCTTAAATTGTTGATTCCCTGCTATTAAAGCTAGCAAACCCTACTCCAATGTCAAAGGAGATTATTGTTTGTCCTAGTATTATCCCCGTGACCAATGATAATGCGTGAGTTCAGCAAGTCGAGAAGCGTGCCAAATGCTAGGCATAATATGTGTCGTTTAGTCATTCTAAATAAATATATTATAACGACGCACGACGGCAGGGATGCCGGCGCTAGAGCAACGCATTAGCTCATGGATGAGCGTAATTAGGGCAATACAGGAGCATATTGCCGAGAATAACCATTAATTACCAATCATGCCTTGTACTCGTCTCCTACCCAAGATCGATAACAAGCATTTCCAATGGTCACGGGTATATACCAATGGTAAGGTAAGGTCAGATAAAATAATCGTTCAGGCTCCTAACCATGAAATCGCTATTACTCGGCTCGGCGTTACTATTCGCCAGTTCATTAACATCTAACGCCATCGCTAACTCGCTAGAAGCGATGCGACATGGCATTGAAAACGCGCCGCGATTACAGGCGCTGTCCATCAACCCCAACGGTGACATTTGGGCTAGCGGTGTCAAAGGACACGTATTGGTGAGTAGCGACGATGGTAAAACATGGCAGCTAAAAGTCGTACCCGATGCACAGGAATTGCAGTTTCGTGATATTTGGGCCAGCGGGCAGACCATCTATTTGCTAGCCGCTGGCGATGGCAGTAACTCGCGGCTCTATAAATCAATTGATAATGGCCAAACATGGCTTAACCAATACACCATGGCTAATCCCAAAGGCTTTATTAACTGTTTCGATTTTTGGGATAAAGACAACGGCATAGTGATTGGCGATACCATAGATAACCAAGTATTTATGCTCAAAACTAGCGATGGCGGAGCA
>Ga0209395_1005194_pt1 | contig 14783 bp, 12 predicted proteins | sample GOMGulsemesocosm_3_FD_184635 | JGI IMG/M metagenome (GOLD analysis project Ga0209395, IMG submission 184635) | Methane-oxidizing microbial communities from mesocosms in the Gulf of Mexico - GOM9D Gulf of Mexico (SPAdes) (version 2) | ecosystem: Environmental > Aquatic > Marine > Cold seeps... | reverse complement strand
ATTAAGGAGCTTTCAAGTAAGGTTGAAGATTTACTTAAAAGTGAAAATGAAAAAGAGTGCGCCTCGCTATTGGCTCAGCGTCAATCATTGCTTGAGCAATTAGCTGAAGATGTTGCTAAGTTAATGGTCTTAAATCCTTCGAGTGAAGTATCAAATCAATACCGTGAATTTTTAGAGAGTATTCAAAAAAGAGATGCTATATCAATTCAATTTGCTATAAAGCAAAGCCAAGAGATTTCCGCAAAGCTATCAAAGCAAGTCAAAAGTAAAAAGGCGATTACAGCTTATAAGAAGTTACTGTAATAAATCCTAATATTGTTAAACTCCTAATAATATCTAATTGAATTTGAAATATTGAGTAGAAGGCATCAATGAATAATATTAAGGTTCTTGTCACTGGAGCGGACGGTTTTATTGGTTCTCATTTGGTTGAATTACTTGTCGCTAAAGGTTATCAAGTTAAAGCTTTAGCTCAATATAACTCCTTTAACCACTGGGGTTGGCTAGAAGATATTCATTGTAAAGAACAAGTCGAAATTATATGTGGTGATATCAGAGATCCACACTTTTGCCGTCATATAACTCAAAATATTGATATTATATTTCATTTAGCCGCACTTATCGCAATCCCGTATTCTTATATAGCACCTGAATCATACGTTTCAACTAATGTAACTGGAACGTTAAATATATGCCAGGCTGCTCTGGATAATAACGTTAGTAAGATTATACATACATCGACAAGTGAAGTTTACGGTACCGCAAAATACGTGCCTATTGATGAAAAACATCCCCTGCAAGCCCAGTCACCATATAGTGCCTCTAAGATTGGTGCTGATGCAATGGCAATGAGTTATTTCAATGCTTTCGACTTACCTTTAACTATCGCTCGGCCTTTTAATACATATGGGCCAAGACAGTCGGCTCGCGCAGTTATTCCAACAATCATTAGCCAGATTGCAAGCGGTGAAAAACAGATTAAGCTGGGTGATGTTAGTCCAACACGTGACTTTAATTATGTTGAAGATACTTGTTATGGATTTATTGCTTTAGCGGAGCATCAATCATGCGCTGGAGAGACTGTAAATATAGGCTCAAATTATGAAGTAAGTGTCGGTGACACTTTACAATTAATAAAAGAAATTATGGGAAGTGATGTTGAGTTTGTTTTAGATGATCAGCGAATACGTCCTGAGAAATCTGAAGTAAACCGCTTATGGTGCGATAATTCTAAAATAATCAAACTAACAAATTTTTCACCAAAAAATGACCTGAAAACGGGCTTAATTAAAACGATAGATTGGTTTGTAACCCCTGAAAATTTGAAAAAATATAAACATGACATATATAATGTGTAATTCGGTTAGCTAAGGACTAGTGATGAAAAAAATTGCAGTGTTTACCGGAACACGAGCAGAGTATGGATTACTTTATTGGGTTTTAAAAGCACTTAAAGAAGAAAAAAGTGTCGATCTACAATTGCTGGTAGGTGGTAGCCATTTATCACATGAATTTGGACATACCGTAGACAATATTGAAAAAGATGGCTTTACTGTTACCGAGCGTTTGGACTTTTTACTTTCATCAGACTCACCACAAGCAATAAGTAAGTCTTTAGCGTTAGCAGTCATCGCTGGTGCCGATTGTTTTAATCGATTAAAACCTGATTTGCTGGTGTTATTAGGAGACAGATATGAATGTTTAGCGCTTGCACAGTGTGCTATGTTAGCTAATATTCCTATTGCTCATATCCATGGAGGAGAAATGACGCAAGGAGCTGTTGATGATGTGATCAGACATGCTATTAGTAAACTATCTCACCTGCATTTTACGGCAACTACAACTTATCAAAATAGAGTGATACAACTAGGAGAAGATCCTAGTCGAGTTTTCGCTTATGGTGCTCCAGGATTAGACAATATCGAAAAACTCCCTTTATTGTCCAAAAAACAATTAGCTGAAGCTATTGAATTCGCTCATTTAGAACAATTCTTTTTGGTGACATATCATCCAGTTACTTTATGCCAAGATGATGCGAAATTTGCCTTGGATAATTTATTAACTGTTTTAGCCCAATACACAGACTTTCAGGTGATTATCACTTTTCCTAATGCTGATGCACAAGGACGTAAATTGATAAACCAGTTGACAAATTTTACAACTACACATTCATCTAGAGTTAAATTATTTGAATCTATGGGGCAACTCAATTATTTGTCTGCAATGAAGCATGCTTCTTTAGTGATTGGTAATTCATCAAGTGGAATAATAGAAGCTCCAACTTTTCAAGTACCTACTGTTAATATTGGTGATAGACAAAAAGGGCGTGTTGCAGCTAATTCAGTCTTTCACTGTGAAGAGTCAATTAAAGCTATTTCAGGGGCGATTAAAAAAGCGCTTGAACATAAAACTGAGCATGTTGTAAATCCTTATGGCTTTGGGGGGGCGTCAGAAAAGATTGTTAAAAAGTTACTTAGCGTCGAAATCGGTTCATTACTTGAAAAGTCTTTCTACGACCTCGATTTTGATTTAAGCGACTAAAAACTATTGTGGTCATATTAATAAAGTGTGGCGAGGAGATATATGATTTCAACATTAATTATTGCAGAAGCGGGAGTTAATCATAACGGTAGTGAAGAAATTGCTATGAAATTGGTTGATGCTGCAGTTGATGCAGGCGTCGATATTATTAAATTTCAAACGTTCAAAGTTGATGAGCTTGTTACTTCAGAAGCTAAGCAAGCTGATTACCAGATTAAAAATACTGAAAAAATACAATCACAAAGATCGATGTTAAAGGAGTTAGAGCTTAGTTTCGACAGCCATATGAAGATCAAAGCATATTGTGAAAGTCAAAATATTGAATACTTATCAACAGCATTTGATTCGTTAAGTCTAACATTCCTGACTGAGTCAATGAATTTAACAAGGCTTAAAATTCCATCTGGAGAAATTACCAATGCCCCTTTTATTCTTGAACATGCTTTAACTGGATGTAATATTATTTTATCTACGGGCATGGCTAATCTTAAAGAAATAGAATATGCACTTGCTGTTTTGGCTTATGGCTTTGTTAATAAAGTAAAAAATACACTTCCTAGCAATGAGGATTTTATTCATGCATATCAATCGACTGTAGGACAAAAACATCTTAAGGAAAAAGTAACCCTATTACATTGCACAACAGAATACCCTGCTCCCTTTGACCAAGTTAATCTAAAGGCTATGGCTACTATGGCTGATGCATTCAATTTACCTATAGGCTATTCAGATCATACCTCGGGTATATCAGTTTCATTAGCGGCAGTAGCAAGGGAAGCTTGTGTTATTGAAAAACATTTTACTTTAGATCGAAATATGCAGGGACCTGATCATCAAGCTTCAATTGAACCTCATGATTTAAAAGCATTGGTATTAGGGATTAGAGAAATTGAAATGTCTTTAGGTAAAGCAATAAAAGCGCCTAGTGCTTGTGAAATTAAGAATAAAGCGATTGCACGTAAAAGTATAATCGCTAAAAAGGCAATAGTAAAAGGTGAGGAGTTTACACAGGACAATTTGATGATAAAAAGACCTGGTACGGGATTATCTCCTAATCAATATTATGAAATACTAGGTAGCAAAGCCGTTGATGACTTTGAAATTGATCAGCTGATTCGCATAGAATAGCCGTAAAGTGGTTTGATTATTGCTTTGAAGAAGGTTAGCACTTGTATATTTTTAGGTTAATAATAAGGTAAATTATGTCCCAAAATTGGAAGAGTATCTTAATACCACCTTCAACGACAATGGCAGAAACAATCGAAGTTATTGATAAAGCCGCACTTCAGCTTGCGTTAGTGGTCGATAAAAGTAATAGGCTTTTAGGCATCGTGACCGATGGTGATATAAGGCGTGCACTGATTCGTCATCAAAGTATGGATTGTTTGATCTGTGATGTTATGCACAAAACACCAATGACAGCACAGCTTGGAACCTCTCGTAGTAAATTATTAAACTTAATGAACAAGAATGGTTTATTAGCTATTCCTATTGTTAATGAAGATATCTTAGTTGGGTTAGAGACTTTACAAAAAATCGTTAGTCGCTCTCATCACGATAACCCTGTGTTTTTGATGGCAGGGGGCTTTGGTACTCGTTTAAAGCCATTAACTGATAATTGCCCTAAACCTTTACTTAAACTGGGCGGTAAGCCAATTCTAGAAAGTATTCTAGAAAACTTTATAGCTTCAGGGTTCCATAATTTTTATATTTCTACCCATTATATGCCTGAAAAAATTCAAGACTATTTTGGTGATGGTTCTAAATGGGGAGTTGATATTAAATATGTCTATGAAGAAACCCCTTTGGGGACAGGCGGAGCACTCGGCTTGTTACCTAAAAATATACCTGATTTACCAATTATCATGATGAATGGTGACTTGTTGACCAAGGTCGATTTAGAATATTTATTGGCCTATCATAATGAAAAAAATGGCATAGCTACAATGTGTGTGACTGAGTATGAATATCAGGTACCTTATGGTGTAGTGCAAACAAGCGGTCATCAGTTGGTAAGCATGGTTGAAAAACCAACCAATAAATTTTTCGTTAATGCAGGGATTTATGTGATTACTCCATCTTTAATTAACTTAGTTTCTAAGAATCAAGTAGTGGATATGCCGACATTAATTAATGAGCAAATAGCCAAAGGCGACAAAGTATCTGTTTTCCCTATCCATGAATACTGGCGAGATATTGGTAAATGGAATGACTATAATCAAGCGCAAATAGACGTGGAAAATGACTTTTAATGTTAGAAGGTAAAAAAGTCCTCGCTTTTATTGGAGCAAGAAGTGGCTCTAAAGGGCTTAAAGATAAAAATATAAAGCTACTTAATGGTAAGCCATTGATTGCTTGGACCATTGAAGCAGCCCTAGCAAGCCAGTTTATTGATTTAGTGGTTGTGTCAACTGATTCAAAGGAATATGGAAATATTGCAAGTAACTATGGTGCAGAGGTTATACTTCGCCCTGAAGAACTCGCTAGTGATAACGCATCATTAATGACTGCACTTCAGCATGCTCATCATAATGTTGAAGAAAACTATGGAAAATTTGAAATAGTAATTAATTTACAGCCGACATCACCACTTCGTACACAGCAGCATATTGATGAGGCTTTAACTATATACTCTCAGTACCATCAAAATGAAAGTATTAGAGTTTTTTCATGTTATGTTATTAATTCTAAATTTACATGGGCAATGAGGTGTGATCAAGAAGGGAATGCTGATTTTATAGATCAGGATATACGTGCACAAAAATTGCATAATAGACAATCAAATCCAGAGTTATTATTACCTAATGGCGCAATTTTCATTCTATCTAGTTATAACTTAACTCAATTTTATAATGGTAAAACAATTCCCTATATTATGAATGAACAAGACTCTATTGATATTGATGTTCAAGAGGATTTTGATACCGCACAAAAGGCAATATCAAAATCATAATAGTAAATTTATCCCATCTCTCTTATTTTATTTAAATATTCTATTGCAGAAAGGTTGTCAGGGTCGGTAATTAACAATTGTTCAAATGCTATTGTTGCAGATTCAAAGAAATTTAAATCAAAATAAAGCTTACTTAATAAAAACCACACATGTGTATCCTTTGGCTTTTGTGATAAGTAATGTGTATATGTATCTATTGACTCTTGGTTTTTACCAAGTAAATTCAATATTTTAGCGTATTTAGGAATATATGTGACAGAGGTGCTAGCCAACACTTTAAGCGCGTCTTCAGCTTGTTGGTATTTACCAAGTTTTATTGCAATTGAGGCTATTTGTTGCAGCTCATCTTCTCCTATATTGTCTACTGGCAATTGCTCCAATAAAAACAATGCATTTACAAAGTTTTTCTCTAAGATCGCTAAAAATGCTTCTGCTAATAAAAACAATTCTTGTGCTTGCTGATATTGCGGGTTTTTGGGGTCATACATAGATAAACTGATCATCATCACTTGTAGGGCATCTATATTACGCTGATTGAATAATATAGTTATTTTTCTCCTGACACCCGCAAGTGATGCTTCTTTTTTAGTTCTTGTTAAATGAAGAGTATCTGTTTTATTTATTAACTCATCATATTGATTAAGACATTCATCATAATAGTTTTGATTATTCTCAAAATATTCTATTTGATTATTAAAGCGCTCTTTATAAACCATCGCTCGACCGAAGTGTTGATCCTTCTGCCATTGTTTATATAATATTTGAAAATCAGGAGTTAGTTTGTTCTCTTCAATTCGGCTATTGATACGTTGAAGGGAGTCTGTTAAATGCTTAATAAGGCTGATACTTGAATTAATGTATGCTTGATAATATAACCTTCCAGTTTCCTCAACTCGATCATCAGACCACTCAGAACCTGAAGCTTGTGCTGACTTTATGAATTGGTCAAGGCCAAAGTTTTTAATGAAGTTCGTTGCTTTGATATATTTTTTATCAAGTTTCTTCTCTATTTTATCCATGCGAACTTTGTATTTAAAATTATTTTCCTCTTTGCCTTTTACAGCAAATAGCTTTTGATTACACTCAAGGCATTCTTCGGCTAATAACTTAATGGCTTTCACGTCTTTTAGCATACGAGAAATATTATTTAATACAATGTTGTTACTTTTTTTAATTTCTTCAGGGCCCATTTCAGGAATAACGGAGTTGATAAGCTCTAGGACATTATCTTCTTCATCTTCAAACGAAAGAGCGGCTGTTGTAATGTGCTGAATATGAGCTGCTTTTGCAGCATTTTCTGATAAATTATATACAGAGGTTTGTTCTAAAGCGTTATAAGCTTGGTCTGATAATGCTGTTACAGCATTGTCAAAAGCTATCGAAGTTTCTGCTTTATGACCAGCATAAGTTTGTACCCATACACCAGCTAGCCCTAAAGCTGGACCTATAATTGCTTCATTACTTCCTGATGCATGACTAACACCTGTTTTAGCATTACATAAATCTACGCCAGAAAGTAGAATATTGCTAAAGCCCATCTCAACAGCAGCCTTGAGAGCTGTATTAGTTACTGTTGGTCCGCCCATTTCACTATATTCTATTTCTACCTTCTCATCCCACGGGTATTTTTTCCCGATAAAAACACTTTTGCCGTGCCACTGTGCTAGTAAAGATGGGTATACACAGTTCGCGTGAAGAAATAAAACGTCTTTTGGTAATTTTAATAATTCTTTACTTACGTCAAAGCTTATTTCATAAGGGTCTACAGCTACTATGATATGAGGTATAAGGTCATGTTTTAATAAGTTCTTTGCTATTCTAGAAACTGCTATTATAACGAGATTTTTTTTATTTTCTTTTAACCATTGAATATCATTATCAAGAGAAGGGCCGCCGCCTAAGATAACACAGGTTTTATCTTTAAATAGGCCATTCATTAAGGTTGATGGATATACATTCTCAGTGATATTCATTAACTGTTTAGTCATGAAAGGAAATACGCCAACTAAAGCTCGAGTAAAAAAGAATAATTTCTCTAATCCTTTGACAATAGCTAAGTTTTCACTGTGATAGTCAACTAAATACGCATCAAATGCAGCAAAAGATTTGATGTAATGCACTTTGTCTCTATATATATATATGCTGATTTCTAGACGTTCGGCTGCTTCAGCCCATTTATCAGGTGTCGAAAAAATAATGTATTCGTCGTCGTAATCTGTAGGTAATGTCTGTTTTATTTTTTCGATTAAGTGAGGTAATTCAATAAATAAGTATCGTGTGTTAATTGGCTTTTCTTGCTCTAAAATATAATTTACTAGTAACCCAGAGTCAGTACCAAATATAATATATAAACTTTCTTTTTTTTCTAATTGCGTTGAAAAATGTTTTTTATATATGCTTGAAGAGTTTTCGTTAGCGAATGTATTGCGATTAACGGAATATAAATATTTGTTTCCATATTTATTACATTGAAACTCTTCATCATTGATTATTATATTATTGTCCATGAATATCCTATTTATATCGTTCATCAGGCTGTTTTATATAAGAATAAAACGACTGACAAAATAATGACGTTACGTTATTTAAGTAACTGATGTATATGTAGGTAGCAAGCAATTATTATGCACATATCATTGATAATATAAGATTAATTATATTATCAATGATAATCTTATTATTGGCATAATATTAGCATCGATAATATAATAAAAACAATATTATTATTGGCGTAACAACCTAGCATAACTATTAAATAGTCATATTCTATTCTTGAATAAACAGTATGGAAATGTGCCATTATTGAGGGAAAGCAATTGGAAATAACAATAAAATCTTTACTGGAAAACATTACAATTTTTGAGCAGCAAGGTGATTTTGAAAATTGCTTGGTCGCTGCAAATCAGTTGCTTTTAAGAGATCCTAATAACGCTGAATATCTACTCTATAAATTACAAGCATTAGATGGGTTAGGTAGAGTTACTTCTGACCTTCAATTATTACAACATTATGCCAATATGAGAAGCACAGACATTACGGCTTTTCTCTTGCTCTATAAAGCTCATATGGCTTTAAATAATACCGCGGATGCCATTATTGCTCTGGCATTTGCATCAAGTATTGACCCCGAAGATATTGAATGTCAAAACTTATTAACAAATTTACTGGCTGAAGTTGATCCAAAATATAAAACCGTAAAATTGAATGTTTTAACTGTCAATCGTATAGGTCACCTTGCTTGTGAAATTGAACCTTGGGCACGTTCTCGTGTAGGCATTGATGATGATTGTTTATATTTATTCATTTGTAATGGTCAGGCAGCTGCCAATGACTCCTTATTTACTTTATTAAAGAACTATGCCCATGTCATTGAAAGTCCATTTTGGTGCCAACTGTATTTAAGTCGTCCTTTGCTTTTAGTCGATGATTATTTTGCTCAATTTCCTTATGATTTACATAGTCAATTACGCGGTGTTAGCGCATTTGATATCAATATTAAAGGTCATAAGAACTTAATCGATATTTATAACAAATCGCCGTCGATTGTTGAAATACCTCCTGATGACATTACTGCAGGTTGGGAAATGCTAGCTCCGTACCGTTTATACCCAGAAGATAAAATTGTTTGTCTGCATGTTAGAGATAGTTATTATCTTCAGAAAAACATGCCAGGGCAAAACTATTCTCATCACGACTATCGCGATGCGGACATTGCAACATATAAAAAATCTGTTCAGACATTAATAGACAAAGGCTACAAAGTTATTAGAATCGGATGTGATACTAATCAAGTTTTAGACATCGGTTCTCAAAATTATCTTGATTTTTGTGCAAGCCCCCCTAAAGAAAATGCTGACTTTCTTGAAGTCTTATTGATGAGTGTGTGTCAATTTTTTATTGGTACAACATCCGGACCTCTAGGAACTGCAGCTATATTTGACACTCCAACGCTAGTCGTTAATGCAGCTCCTATAGAACAACCCTATTTAAGGCATTCACGTTTCATTCCTAAGCGACTTTTTCATGAAGGTTTAGAAGTTAATTTAATGGATGTTTGTCGTGGCAAGTCTTTGTCACAAGATAACTTAAAGCCAATTTTATTATCATTATTTCATTCAGAAATTACGAACAACAATTATGAATATCAAGATAATACAGAAGATGATATTTATAGCGCTGTAATAGAATTTGAAAATAGAGTTCAAAGACGTGATTTTAATGCTGAATTGACGGAGTCACAAAAATCTTATCGTGATAGATTACCAAATAGTTTTCATTTTAAGGGAAGTAATAGCCTTATATGCGATAGCTTTTTAACTCAATACCCTGAAATTTTTAAATAAGAAAAAACATGAACATAAATAAAATACTTGTAACAGGTGCAACGGGCTATAAAGGTAGCGTTTTAGTACCAAAATTATTAAGTAAAGGTTATCAAGTTGTAGCCTTTGATATGCAATGGTTTGGTAATCAGTTACCTGAACATGAAAACCTGAGTGTTATTAAAGGAGATGTAATTGATACTCCATCAATTCCACTTGGTGGCATAGATGCGATTATTCATCTTGCTTCAATAGCTAATGACCCATGCGGTGATTTAGACCCTAAGCTTACTTGGGAAACAAGCGCATTAGCAACCATGCAGCTAGCCGACAGAGCAAAACGTGAAGGTATTAAACACTTTGTTTATGCTTCTTCTGGTAGTGTTTATGGTGTTAAAGATGAAGAGAGTGTTACCGAAGAGCTGACATTAGAGCCCATTTCTGAATACAACAAAACTAAAATGGTTTCAGAGCGAGTGTTAATGAGCTATAGCAACGATATGATCATACAAATAGTTCGCCCGGCTACGGTTTGTGGGTTATCTCCACGTATGCGTTTAGATGTCGCGGTTAATATGCTAACTATGCAAGCCTTAAAGAATGGAAAAATCACTGTTTTTGGTGGTGATCAAGCACGGCCTAATATCCACATTGATGATATTACAGACTTATATATTTTTCTGTTAGAAAATCCCCAAATTACTGGAATTTATAATGCAGGTTTTGAAAATATTACTGTAGGTGAAATCGCCGAAATAATTAAAGAGAAAATTAATGCGGATGTTGTTACTACAGCCTCTAATGATCCACGCTCATATCGTGTTAACTCTGATAAATTATTAGCGACAGGTTTCATACCTAAAAAGAATGTAAGAATAGCAATTGAAGAAATGATTGTTGCATATAATCAAGGACTGCTTGTCGATCAGGACAAATGGTATAACTTGAAATGGATGCAAAAAACTGTATTAAAAGAGTCTTAAGTTTATGAGTAAATTTACGTGTAATAATTATGCCCAAAACTTAGCAACTCAACTTGCGAGTACTGATTGGCAGGATGTTGAAACTTTAGCTGAAAGATTAAAAGAAATAATCATTAGTGGAAAATCACTCTATATTTGTGGCAATGGTGGCAGTGCTGGCAATGCACAACATTTAGCTAACGATTTTCTTTATGGCGTAAGTCCCAATAATGCTAAAGGTTTACGTGTTGAAGCCCTTTCAGCGAATGCATCTGTACTTACTTGTTTAGGCAACGATATTGGCTATGATAAAATTTTCTCTCGTCAACTCGAAGTAAAAGCTAATGAAGGCGATATATTACTCGTACTTACCGGTAGTGGAAATTCAGATAATATTATTCAAGCGATCGAAATTGCAAAAAAACTAGGAATGTATACCGCAGGTATTCTTGGATACTCCGGTGGAAAGGCGAAAGAAATATTAGATTTACCACTACATTTTGATATTAACGATATGCAAATTTCAGAAGACTTACAATTAGTTGTTGGTCATATGTTAATGCGTATTTTATGTGATGAATAAAATAACAGAGAGTCAGGCTAAATGAATTCTCAACAAACATTATTAATACTGGGTTCAAACTCTTTTGCCGGAGGTTGTCTAGTTGAACAATCATTATTAGCTGGTTATAAGGTGATTGGTATTAACCGCTCGCCGGAACAAAGTATAAGCATGGTCCCTTATCAACTGGCTGGCTTTTCAAAATCGGCTCAATATCAATTTTATCCATTAGATTTAAATTTACATTTTGAAGAAATTTGCCAAGTCATACTCAAGCATCAGCCTGAATATATTGTTGATCTTGCTGGGCAAGGAATGGTGGCTGAAAGTTGGCAACAACCTGAGCAATGGTACCAAACCAATGTTGTTGCTAAAGCAAAATTAATTTCATTTTTAAATAAGCAGAAATTTTTAAAACGTTATCTTAGAGTCTCTACTCCTGAAGTATATGGTAGTACAGATTCATTGATAAAAGAGTCTCAGAACTACTCTCCAAGTACGCCTTATGCAGTAAGCCATGCTGCCATTGATATGCACATTAATGCCTTTGTTCAGCAACACAATTTTCCCGCTATAATTACGCGTTTTTCTAACTTTTATGGGCCGACACAGCAATTATATCGCATTATTCCTCGGGCCATTATTTACGCAAAATTAGGGAAAAAACTACCTTTGCATGGTGGTGGTTTAGCAACACGCGCATTTATTTATGGTAATGATGCAGCAAACGGGATTTTAGCTGCTCTTGAGCATGGTGTTATTGGTGAAAGTTATCACTTTTCCACTCAGAACTTTGTCACTATTCGTCAGTTAGTTGAAGTTGTTTATCAAGAATTATCACTTGATTTTGATGATATGGTTGATATGGCAGATGATCGCCCAGGTAAAGATTTAAAGTATTTAATGGATGACAACAAAGCACAAAAAGAACTGGGCTGGCAGCCACAAGTTAATTTACAACAAGGAATTTCTCATACCATTTCTTGGGTAAATAAGCACTGGACTGACATAAAGCAGCAACCTTTTAACTATATTCATAAAGCGTAACAGTATGACAACAAATTTTTATCCAGAACAATATAAAGCAACAGGTGACTTTCCTATTAATCATAATTACTTGGATCGTCAATTTTCTGATTATTCTGAAATTATGAAAAAAATTGCACACGTTATTGAGCAAGGTGATTACACATTAGGCAGCGCAGTTGATAAATTTGAAGCAGATTTCTCCGCATTAAATGAAGGGAAGTTTGGTATTGGAGTAGGGAGCGGCACTGATGCACTATTCCTGAGCTTGAAAGCATTAGGAGTGGGGGAAGGAGATGAAGTTATCACTACACCATATACTTTTTTTGCTACTATTGGCGCTATAGTTACCGCTGGTGCTACTCCCGTATTTGTTGATGCTGGCGACGATCACAACATTAATGTGGCTTTAATCGAAAAAGCTATCACCAGTAAAACAAAAGTGATTATGCCTGTGCATTGGGCGGGTGTTCCTTGCGACATGGATGCTATCAATACCATTGCCAAGGCGAATAACCTCAAAGTTATTGCTGATGCATGTCATGGAATTTTAAGTGAATATAAAGGGCAAGGCATTGCCAGTGTTTCTGATGTTGCTTGTTTTAGCATGCATCCACTGAAAAACCTTAATGTTTGGGGAGATGGTGGGGTTATCGTAACTAATGATGAAGCTTTAGCTAAACAATTATATTTAATCCGAAACCATGGCTTAATTGATCGCGATAATTGTGCCCAGTGGGCTTATAACTCACGTTTAGATACTGTGCAAGCGGTAGTGGCGCAGCATTTATTGGACAATAAAATCAGCCATATTAGCCAAAAGCGTATCGATAACGCTCTTTATCTAGACCAAGCGTTGAAAGATATTTCTCAAGTCACAATGCCTAAACGAGATAGCGATAAAAAGGCTGTTTTTCATCTATATATGGGACTATTTGAAAGGCGTGATGCGTTGCAACAATATCTTCAAAGTAAAGGGATTGACGCTAAAGTTCATTATCCTATACCCATGCATTTACAACCTGCAGCTAAATCTATGGGACATCAAAAAGGTGACTTTCCCGTGGCTGAGCACATTGCTGATAATTGTTTATCCTTGCCTGTACATGAATTTATTACCTTTGAAGAACTTGACTTTGTTGCTTCAACCATTAAAGAGTTTTACCGCTAATGACATACCTACGTGTACCTTTTGTTAATGTCGCCGCACAGTTTTTGACTATGGAAGATGAACTTGTTGACGTTTTTAAGCGGGTGGGTCGCTCTGGCATGTATGTTATGGGTGAAGAAGTTAACGCTTTTGATAAGGCCCTTGCTGATACTTGTGAAACTGAGTTTGCTTTAAGTGTTGGTAATGGAACCGATGCTTTAATTTTAGCATTAAAAGCATTAAATATTGGTGAAGGGGATGAAGTGATCACTGCACCAAATTCATTTATTGCTTCTGCTGGTGCTATTGTCGCCGTTGGCGCAAGTATCAAGTTTGTTGATGTCGGCGACGATTTTAACCTTGATATTGACTCGTTAGCTGCTGCTATCACTGATAAAACTAAAGCGATTATTGCCGTGCACCTCACAGGTAATCCGGTAGATATCGATGCATTAAAAGAAATAACTGTTCCAAAGAATATTAAGATAATTGAAGATGCCGCTCAGGCAATCGGAGCATCATACAAAGGGAAAAAAGTCGGAAGTTTAGGTGATATCGCTTGTTTTAGTTTGCACCCATTAAAAAACTTCCACTTACTCGGTGATGCGGGGTTTATTTCCACCAACAATAAAGCGCTTGCTGAAGATATTAGTTTGCTGCGTAACCATGGTTTATTTAATCGTGATGAATCTGCAAAATGGGGGCTTAATAGTCGCTGTGACACACTGCAGGCGGCAATAGGATTAGCTAAAATTCCGCAACTGCCTGCGTGGACTTCTCGCTTTCAGCAAATAGCTAAGCGTTATCATCACCTACTTGCGAAACACGTGCAATGTCCTGTGTGGGCTGAGCATAATATTCCTGTTTTCCATAACTTTGTCATTCAAGTGGATAATCGTGAAAAATTAATGAGTGAATTATCATCGCGCGGTGTAGATACAAAAATTCATTATCCTATCCCTATACATTTAATGAAAGCTGCACAAAATCTAGGTTATAAAGCTGGCGACTTCCCCCAAGCGGAGTCACAAGCAAAACGCATTTTAAGTTTACCTATCTATCCGGAACTAACTGATGACCAAGTTGAGCATGTTGCACAATGCATCATTGACAGTTTGGCCACCCATTAAGGAGTTATTATGGGAAAAGAAATTGATTTAATGGTTAATTACCCAAAAACAAAGCGCGATGTTAACGCTCGTGGTTTGGAAAAGTCTGAGGCTGACAGAGCTATAGCTCGTAAATTTGGTAAAGAATTTTTTGACGG
>Ga0209395_1005193_pt1 | contig 14787 bp, 10 predicted proteins | sample GOMGulsemesocosm_3_FD_184635 | JGI IMG/M metagenome (GOLD analysis project Ga0209395, IMG submission 184635) | Methane-oxidizing microbial communities from mesocosms in the Gulf of Mexico - GOM9D Gulf of Mexico (SPAdes) (version 2) | ecosystem: Environmental > Aquatic > Marine > Cold seeps... | reverse complement strand
AGAATGAGTTGTTAGTTTTCACTGGCTTGGAAAAGCTTGCTGATGATTTCCCTGATTATGACGAGTTAAGACAGCGCTTCCCAGTACATAAAGTATTGCGCTACCAACAAGGTGACTATGGCTTTGCCGTCGCTAAAGATAAGGATGTTTTACTTCGTTTTATAGAACAAGGTTTTGAAAAAATATCAAGAGAAGAACGCTCTGAAATTGAGCGGAAATGGTTAGGGTTAGATAAGCAAAAAGACAGTTTACTTGTTGCTTTTCCATCACATTACCCTCCTTATATGAGCGTCAGCCCTTCAGGTGAACCACAAGGGTTGCTGGTTGATGTGTGGCGTCTATGGTCTAAACAAGTTGGTGTTAATGTTGAGTTTGTTGCCCGCGATATGGAAGAAGCTTTAGATTTAATAAAAAATAGAAAAGCTGATGTTTTAATGGCTTATCCAGACCATGTGAAAGCGTTTAAAGATACACTGTTTGCGAAACCTATTTACGTATCCAATGGCCAAGTTTATTTAAGTAAAAAAATAAAAGACATGGATGGTAAAAATATCCGTTCGTTGGATCAGTTCAACCAAGAGTTTAGCCATAATTACATAGGTATTTGGAAAAACTCTACCTTTAAAAAGCAATTGTTAACACAATATCCTCAATTAAAGGTTCGTTATTTTAGTAGCCTCAGTACCATGTTAAATGCTGCTGAACAGGGTGAAATATCAGGTATTGTAGGTTTGGTTGATTTAATTAACGCCAGTCTAGTACAAAGTAATTTGCAAACGTTATTTTATCGCTTGGACAGTCCGGTAATAACCTTAAAATTATCACCCGTGATTCACCAGAAAAATTATAAATTAACTGAAATCATTAACAAAGGTTTTCAGGAATTAGATATTAATGCCCTTATCCAGATTGAAGACAGGTGGCTAAACGGTCACTCAGCTGAGTACTATTATAAACAACAAGCGAAAAAAGTTACGTTAAGTGATGAAGAACAAACGTTTATAGCATCTCATAAGAAAATAAAGTTAGGTATTGTTTCTAATTTATCTCCGCTTGAGTTTATTGATGAACAGGGTGATTTTTCAGGTATTAATCGTGATATTATTGATTTGGTTAGTAATCGAACTGGGCTTGAATTTGACTATGTAGCGTTTGATAGTTGGCAGCAACTATACCAAGCATTATTAAGTAATGAAGTCGATATGCTTGGCGGTATCACGCCAACACCGGAACGTGAAAACCTAATGGTGTTTACCGAAAGCTACTGGCAAATGCCATGGGTGATGTTGCACCCACAATATTATGGCAGAAAAACAAAACTTGAAGACTTTTATGGTAAGCAAGTAGCGATTGTCAAAGGATATTATTTAATTGCCTCGTTAAGAAAAAAACACCCCTTAATTACCTTTAAATTAGTTGATAATAGAGAGCAAGCATTAGCTGCACTTCAGCAAGAGCGTGTTGAAGGCTTTATTACCACTATGGCTTCGGCAACACAATTAGTGAAACAAGAAAACTTTGTCACTTTGATGATTTCAATGATGGAAGATGTCAGTTTAGATAAAAGTCACTTTGGTATAGATAAACAGTTACCGTTACTGAAAGATATAATAAATAAAGGCTTGTTATCGATTACCGAAAAAGAAAAACAAGCTATCTACGATAATTGGTTTACCTTAGCGATTAAAACAGGGCTTGATAAAAATGTTGTTTTACAAGTCGGTGCGCAAATTGGAGTGATAATTTTATTAGTACTCGGCGTTATCATCATGTGGAATAGAAGGTTGCAAGTTGAAATTAAGCACCGAGAGCAACTTGAGAAAATAATGAAACATATGGCAACCCATGATGAATTAACCGGCCTTGCTAACCGAGTTTTATTAAAAGATAGGTTAAGTACCGCAATCTTATTTCACCAACGTCAGTCACTTAAAATGGCAGTGTTATTTATCGATTTAGATGGCTTTAAAAATATCAATGATACTCATGGTCATGATGTCGGAGATGAACTATTGCAGCAAGTTGCCATACGTTTGCAAGGCTGCGTGCGAAGTTCAGATACGGTAGTTCGTTTTGGTGGTGATGAGTTTGTTTTATTACTTACTGGTTTACATAGCCCAAATGAAGCAGCTTATGTTGCAGAAAAAGTCTTAAGGCTGATGCAAAAAGAATTCGAATTATCGAAAAATGAGTCGAAAATCAATGCCTTTATTGGTTGTAGCATAGGTATTGCTATGTACCCAGATGATGGTGATAACGATACCGACTTACTTAAAATTGCAGATACTATGATGTATAAAGTAAAGGCTGCGGGTAAAAATCATTATATTTTCAACTAGGGTCTGTACTGAATAATTAACAATATCGGTAACCCTCTCTGTCATTCCCGTATTCGGTATACGGGAATACTTTACTCCGGAACCATACCGTTAAATGCCCAATGCCTTGCCTCTTAATCCTTTAATTCTCGCTGAGTGGGAAAGAACTTAATCAACTTGGTATTAGCTTTAATTAACCCATCCGCTTGTTCTAGGGTGACATTAACAATCTTTGCTTTATAATATGGCCAAAATTATCGTAATAAACGTAAAATAGCGTTTATTATAAGTTTAATAGAATTGGTATAGGGCAAAAATACATGCGCACTCTTTATTGTGGTGAGGTAAATGAATCTCACATCGGGCAAGAAATAACTTTATGTGGTTGGGTTAACAAACGTCGTGATTTAGGCGCAGTGATCTTTTTAGATTTACGTGACCGTGAAGGCCTTGTGCAGGTTGTTTATGATCCAGATTTACCTGAAGTTATTAAAAAAGCAAATACTTTACGTAATGAATTTTGTGTACAAATAACAGGTAAAGTACGTGCTCGTCCAGAAGGCCAAGTAAATAAAGGCATGAAAACTGGTGGGATCGAAGTACTAGGTTTAGAACTTACTATTTTAAATAAGTCAGCGCCTTTGCCATTAGACTCTAATCAAGTTAACTCTGAAGAGTTACGTCTTAAGTACCGTTATTTAGACTTGCGTCGCGTTGAAATGACAGAACGTTTACGTTTCCGCGCTAAAGTAACTTCTGCAGTACGTAGCTCACTAGAATCACTGGGTTTCTTAGATATTGAAACGCCAATTCTTACTGCAGCTACTCCTGAAGGTGCTCGCGATTATTTAGTACCGAGTCGTACGCATAAAGGTCAGTTTTTTGCTTTACCGCAATCACCACAATTGTTTAAGCAGTTGCTTATGATGTCAGGCATGGAACGTTACTATCAAATAGTTAAATGTTTCCGTGATGAAGATTTACGTGCTGATAGACAACCTGAATTTACACAAATAGATATTGAAACCTCGTTCATGAGTAGTGATCAGGTAATGGAAGTAACGGAAAAAATGATCCGTGAATTATTCCAAACAATGTTGGATGTTGATCTAGGTGAATTCCCACGTATGCCTTATTCTGAAGCGATGACTCGCTTTGGTAGTGATAAGCCTGATTTACGTAATCCACTAGAGCTAGTTGATGTAGCTGATATCTTAAAAGATGTTGAGTTCAAAGTATTCTCTGGTCCTGCGAATGATGAAAACGGTCGTGTTGCGGTAATTTGTGTGCCACAAGGCGCAGCTAAATTCTCACGTAAAGGCTTAGACGAATTAACTAAATTTGTTGGCATTTATGGCGCTAAAGGCATGCCTTGGTTAAAAGTAAATGATATTGATGCTGCACTTGCAACAGGTGTTGACGGTTTACAATCACCAATTTTAAAATTCTTATCAAGTGATGAAGCCATAGCATTATTAAAACGTGTTAACGCAAAAACAGGTGATATCGTTTTCTTTGGTGCAGACCAATACAATGTTGTCACTGAATCGCTTGGTGCACTTCGCCTTAAATTAGGTGAAGATCTTGAGTTACTTCAAGGTGAGTGGAAACCTCTATGGGTAGTTGACTTCCCAATGTTTGAAGAAGTAGATGGCCATATGCATGCTATTCACCATCCGTTTACTGCACCGACAAACTTAACAGCAGAGCAATTAGAAGCTAACCCTGTTGGCGCTTTATCTGATGCTTATGACATGGTCTTAAATGGCTGTGAACTTGGTGGTGGCTCTGTTCGTATTCACAATCAAGATATGCAAGCAGCAGTATTTAGAATTTTAGGTATTAGTGATGAAGAAGCAGAAGAGAAATTCGGCTTCTTGCTTGAAGCACTTCAGTATGGTGCTCCACCACATGCCGGTTTAGCTTTTGGTTTAGATCGCCTTGTTATGCTAATGACAGGTGCTAGTTCAATTCGTGACGTAATGGCTTTCCCGAAAACCAATACCGCGGCTTGTCCATTAACTAATGCGCCTGGTATAGCTAACACTGAGCAGTTAAAAGAGTTAGGTGTTGCCGTGCTTCCTAATGAAAAGAAAGAAGAAGCTGCTTCACAAGACTAATAGTTACCGTTATTAAATAGTGTATAACTAACAAAAGCGTATTGAGGGTTTCCCTTCAATACGCTTTTTTTATAAACTCATATCAACTTCATACTGCTAGGTGTTTCTGATTTTAAGGATTTAAATGACAATTATTTTAGGTATTGATCCTGGCTCACGTTTTACCGGTTACGGCGTGATAGAGCAGCAGGGGCAAAAATTTACTTATCTTGGCAGTGGCTGTATTAAAGCACTTAGCCAAGGGGAAGACTTCGCTTCACGTTTACAAACAATTTTTTCTGGCGTGTCCGAGCTGATTATTCAATTTAAACCAGACATGTTTGCTATAGAACAAGTTTTTATGGGCGTAAACCCTGGTGGCGCGTTAAAGCTTGGTCAAGCGCGTGGCGCGGCAATTGTAGCGGCAACTAATACCGGCTTAACTATTGGTGAATACTCAGCAAGACAAATTAAACAAGCGGTAGTGGGTACGGGGGCAGCAGATAAAAGCCAAGTGCAACATATGGTAAAGACTATTTTAAAGCTACCTGGTACGCCGCAAGCTGATGCTGCAGATGCCTTGGCTGTAGCCCTTTGCCATGGCCATAGTCATACCAGTATAGCTAAATTAGCCGGACAGGCCACTAAAACGGTTAGAGGTCGTTTACGTTAATTTAGTGTTTTAAGCCTTCAATAAAAGTATCCGAAATCACCGAGTGAGCCTGAAATCGTCATTCCCGAGTTGTCTTGTCGGGAATCCATATAAATAGCTCCCTTTACTGTATAAATATATAGTGGTATTATCTGGATCATTAATAATAGTTCTTGGTACTTGATGTGATTGGTCGTTTACGTGGCATACTTGTCGAAAAAAATTCTCCTGAAATATTAATCGAATGTGCAGGTGTTGGTTATGAAGTTACTATGCCAATGACTAGCATTTATGTCTTACCTGAACTTGAGCAGCAGGCGATTATCTATACTCACTTTGTCGTACGTGAAGATGCCCAATTACTTTATGGTTTTGCCAATAAAGTGGAGCGTAAGTTATTTCGCTTACTGATAAAAGTAAATGGTGTCGGGCCAAAATTAGCCTTAGCTATTTTATCTAATATGTCTGCTGATCAATTTGTTAGTTGTGTCCGTCACGACGATATTACCGCGATAGTAAAAATTCCTGGTGTTGGTAAAAAAACAGCAGAGCGTTTACTTATTGAAATGCGTGATCGTTTAAAAGACTGGCAGGCACAACAAATACACTTAGTTAGCGATGATAGCGGCGTAATGCCAGAGCAATTGTCAGCTGAATTGAGTGTAGATAATACTTTTATTAGTGACAACAAAGGTGATGCTATTAATGCCTTGTTATCTCTTGGTTACAAACAAGTACAAGCAGATAAAGCGGTTAAATCAGTATACAATCGTGGTATGTCTAGCGAAGATATTATTCGCGATGCGTTAAAATCAATGATATAGCATCATGCTTGTCGTGGCTCACTCAGCCATGCAAAGACCGTTTTTTTAAATTTAGGTAACCTATGATAGAAGCAGACCGCTTAATTGAACCGATTGCATCATTAGAAGATGAAGGCGTAGACCGTGCTATTCGTCCTAAAATGCTGCAAGATTATACGGGGCAAGAGCATGTTAAAGCGCAGATGGAAATATTCATTCCAGCGGCTAAAAATCGTGGTGAGCCATTAGATCACTTACTTATTTTTGGCCCTCCTGGTTTAGGTAAAACCACATTAGCGAATATTGTCGCTAATGAAATGGGTGTTAATATCCGCACGACTTCTGGTCCAGTATTAGAAAAAGCCGGAGATTTAGCTGCTTTACTCACCAATTTAGAAGAAAATGATATTCTATTCATTGATGAAATTCATCGTTTAAGTCCTGTTGTTGAAGAAATACTTTACCCAGCCATGGAAGATTATCAGTTAGATATCATGATTGGTGAAGGACCTGCGGCTCGCTCTATTAAATTAGACTTACCACCATTTACCTTAATTGGCGCTACAACCCGTGCTGGCGCGTTAACATCACCATTACGTGATCGCTTTGGTATAGTGCAACGTCTAGAGTTCTATAATGTTGCTGAGCTATCGACTATTGTTAGTCGCTCTGCACATTTTTTGAATTTAACCATAGATGAAAAGGGCGCTTTTGAAGTTGCACGGCGTTCGCGCGGTACACCACGTATTGCGAATAGATTATTACGCCGAGTGCGTGACTATGCGGATATAAAGTCCCATGGGGTGGTTAATCAACAAACAGCGTCTGCTGCCTTAGACATGTTAGAAGTTGATAGTGAAGGCTTTGATATTATGGATAGAAAGTTACTTCATGCGATTATTGATAAATTTATGGGTGGGCCAGTAGGCTTAGATAATGTTGCTGCCGCCATTGGTGAAGAGCGAGAAACCATAGAAGATGTGCTAGAGCCTTTTTTAATTCAGCAAGGGTTTTTACAGCGCACGCCACGTGGACGTATTGTTACCGATAGAGCTTATCAGCACTTTGGCATATCGAGAGATGTAGTAGAGTAAGAAATTCGGTTTTCAATGTACCTCTGTAATAAAAATGCCAGCATTTAGCTGGCATTTTTAGTTTCGAAAGACAGATCATTAACGGTGCGGTCGGCTTTTCCAGGCTTTAATAGTTTGGTAACGCCACAATGCTTGAATTGAGAAATATCCGAGTATAGAAAAAGTAATAGCAAGTACTCCACAGCCAACTAAAAATGCGGGTCCTATGGTTGATAAACTATCTAAGACCCATTGCCAACTGGCATGAAAGTCAAAGTCTTGTTCAGGCACAACTAACACCCAAGTTCCCACTAAATAACAAACGTAAAAAATTAATGGCATGGTAAGGGGATTTGTTATCCAAACCAAGGCAATAGAAAGCGGCAGATTTGCATGTACTATAATAGCAATACCAGCAGCTAAAACCATTTGAAACGGCACGGGGATGAAAGCAAAAAATAAACCTACCGCAAATGCTTTAGCAACAGAGTGGCGATTTAAATGCCAAAGGTTGGCGTTATGCAATAAGTCACCAAATATTTTAAGGTATTTATTTTCTTTTATCGTTTGATGATCAGGCATCATACGTTTAATGATTTTTTTGGGCATATACTTTTATAGATCCCTTAACTAAAAATTAGTTGGCTTAAATTAACAAGATTGATGATTAGAAAAGCGTTAATACGAAAATTTCACCACAAAATATAAAAGGATTTTGTATCACTATGGATTGGTGGCTACTAACATTTTTTCTTGGTGCTATATTGTCCCTATTTTTGGCGGAAGTACCAGCGGTTTTTCAGCTATTTTTACTTCTTTGTCTGGCTTTTGGCTTTTATTCTACTAAAAACTTACGCTCTAGCTCAGGATTATGGTTTGGGGCATTATGGATCTTAACTCAAGCTTACCTCTATCATAGCCAGTTACCAAACACCTTTATCGATTTAATGCAAAATAAACAAGTATTTGTTGTCGAAGGTGAAGTGCTTAGCATACAAGTTACCCCCTTGACTGTGTTAGAAGAAAATATACCAGAAAGTAGCCAGTTTAAAAAAGCGGCATTAACCAAGCGATTTAATTTTCTTGTTAATAGGGTAAATCAGCAAAAACTTGATAGTCCTTTCATCATTAGGTTAAGTTGGCAGAAATCGACTATTGATATTGCTCAAGGCCAAAAACTTTTACTGAATGTTAAACTCAAGCCAGCTCATGGTTTGTCCAATATAGGTACTTTCAATTATTTAAGTTGGCTTAAGGCACATAACATTGTTGCTACTGGCTATGTAATTACCCCGAAAAAGAAAAAATCCTTATCTCACAAACGGATGGCATCTACTGACTTAGCCCCTTCAAAAACCTTGAAAGCTCTACATGAAAATAAGTTATTAATAGCAAATAATACCCTAAGACAAACGTTATTTAAGCAATACCAAGGTTTAACACCCCCTCACGAATTAACTCCAATTTTATTGGCGTTAGCTTTTGGTGAGCGTAGTTTATTGAGTCAAGACCTCTGGCAAGTATTACAGGCTACGGGTACCAGCCACCTTATCGCTATTTCGGGACTCCATATAGGACTGCTTGCCGGTAGTTCCTTTTTTATAATGATGTTAATTGTTAATTACCTACCGTTAAAAGCTGATCGTTGGCAACAGTTTAACATTCGATATATTGCTATCGTGGTAAGTATCTTAATGGCGACAATTTATGCCTATTTAGCCGGTTTCTCTCTACCAACACAGCGCGCTTTAGTTATGTTAAATCTGTACTGGTTTAGTCGTTTCGTTGGCATTAAGTTGACAGCAAAACGTTTATTATTAATCACGCTATTTGTTTTGTTAATCATCAGTCCTTTTAGCATTTTAACGGCAAGCTTTTGGCTGTCTTTTTATGCGGTTGCTATTATTTTTGTTACATTATGGCGATTTAGGGCGTGGTTATATAAGGGATCTTCGGCGTGGCGTTTTCTTAAAGGACTTTTCATTATTCAAATATCTCTGACATTCATGTTAATGCCAATTACCGCCTTATTTTTCCAACAGATATCCTTGGTGAGTTTATTAGCCAATATTATAGCGGTACCTTGGATGAGTGTTTTTAGTATACCTACCGCGCTAATCTCAGTTTTGTTTATGCCTTTGAACGAGCCTTTAGCACAATGGTTTATGATGCTGTCATTGCAATCATTAACTTGGCTTTGGTATTACCTTGATATGCTAAGTGAGCAACCTTATGCCATTATTTCGCTGTCTTTGGTTCAACAATTACTTATATTAGTCATTGGCATTGCTGCTTTTGTTATTATTTACCTTTCAGGGTTTATCAGGGGCAAAAGCGTTAAGCAATGTAGCTTTATTTTACTCAGCTTAATGTTAGGCATGAGCTTATTACACAAACCCGTTCAAGAGCTTATTTATAAGTGGGCTTACTTTTTGCCAGCAAAGGATAGCAAGATAGAGCAGAAGGCTGTCGGCCAAATAAATGATGATTTTACCCCGTGGAAAATCAGTTTTTTTGATGTGGGGCAAGGGCTGTCGGTGTTAATAAAACGTAATCAGCATGCGATTTTATATGATACTGGGGCAGCATATCCTAGTGGATTTGTGCTAAGTGAGGCAGTGATACTACCGTTCTTACAATATACTGGCATCGAAAGGCTCGATAAAGTGATATTGAGTCACAGCGACAATGATCATGCTGGCGGAATTAACAGCTTGATAGATAATGTAACGATTGATGAGATTATCAGCAATGATAAAAATATCGTTAAGTTAAATAAGGTCAATTCAACTACCACTACGGCGAACAAAATACCCATCACAGCTTGTAACCCAAGTCAGAGTTTTTCTTGGCAAGGTTTAACCTTTATTATTTTATGGCCTTTAGCTTCAGAAGTACTTGCGGCAATACCTAATAGAGGTAAACAAAAAAATGATGATTCATGTGTTATTTTAATCAGTGACCAACAGGGCAATAAGCTGTTGTTGACTGGCGATATTTCTTCGAAAGTGGAACGACAACTATTAGCGATTTACCCGAATCTAACGACTGATGTTTTGCAAGTTGCACATCATGGCTCTAAAACTTCATCCAGTCAGACATTTCTTAGCCAAATCTCGCCTAAGATAGCATTAGTAAGTGCCGGATATATAAATCGTTGGCACATGCCTGTCGCGGATGTAAAACAGCGTTACCATGACAGTAACATTCCCTTATTAAATAGTGCGGAGTTGGGACAAATAATTATAACCGTTGATAAAGAAGGGATAGGCACACAAAGTTATGTTGCAGACTTAAGACCTTTTTGGTTTAGCCATTAGATTTTAATAAAACACGCTTAGATCTTACTTTTAGATTATGATATTTCTTGTTACTAAGTTTGTTATTGTTCTGGTTATAGTTTTTGTTGGTTGTCACGTCAATTCACGGTAAAATAGTATTTCGACAACGTACCAATTATTGTTTTATCACTTTTTCCTTTAGCCAATTTAAATACTCGAGTAATCATAACTAATGGCATCTTCTTCACCTAATAACGCCTTACCATCCACTCAAAAATCTAGCGATGCAACCGCTTGGCAAAACTTTAAACGTCTTGTCAGTTACGCCAAACCCTATAAGTTGGGCTTTGTCGCGGCTATTATTGGCATGTTGGGTTATGCCGCTATCGATGTATACTTTTTAAAACAATTACAGCCGCTTATCGATGAAGGGCTTGCTGGTAAGAATGCGAACTTTATGAAATGGGCTCCTATTTTTATTGTCTGCGCTTTTGTTGTGCGCGGAATAGCGCATTTTGTGGCTAATTATTGTCTTGCTTGGGTGGGTAATAATGTTGTTGCTGATTTAAGGCAAAAGCTATTTGAACATATCATGGCAATGCCGGTGGCTTTTCATGACAAACAATCAACGGGGGCACTGATATCTAAAATCACTTTTGATACCGAGCAAGTATTAAACTCTGTCAGTAAATCTATCTTAACTATTGTTCAACAAAGTGCTTTTGTACTTGGCTTATTAGGCTTGATGTTTTATATGAGCTGGCAATTATCATTAATCTTCCTACTTATTACCCCTGTTATTGCGGTCATTGTTAGTGTGGTCTCGAAACGCTTCCGCAAAGTAAGTAAAAATATTCAAGGTGCAATGGGCGAAGTAACAACGGCAGCAGAGCAAACTTTTAATGGTCATAAAGTGGTATTAACCTTTGGTGGTCAACAACGTGAATTTGAACGTTTTGGTAAAATAAACAAACACAATCGTCAGCAGCGTATGAAAATGATGGCAACAAAATCAGCCAGTGTGCCAATTATTCAAGTGATTGCCTCTTTTGCCCTAGCCTTTGTTTTTTATGCTATTACTTCTGATTCTTTAGGTGAAAGCATTACCCCAGGTACTTTTACTAGTGTTATAGCTTATATGACTATGCTGCTAAGGCCTTTAAAAATGCTAACGAATGTTAATGCTGAATTTCAGCAAGGCATGGCAGCTTGTGTCAGCATATTTTCGATACTCGATCATGAAAAAGAAAAAGATACTGGCACCAAAACACTTGAGAAAGCTTCTGGTGCGTTATCTTTTAATAAGGTCGACTTTGCTTATGAGCAAACAGACGATAACGGAAAGCAAGGTAAACTCGCCTTAAGTGATCTTACTTTTGACTTAACGCCGGGTGAAACACTCGCGTTAGTTGGACGTTCCGGTAGTGGTAAATCAACAGCAAGCTCGTTATTATTACGGTTTTATGATGCCACGGCTGGTGAGATATTAATTGATGATACTAATATTGAACAATTTAAATTGAAAGATTTACGTAAGCAGTTCTCATATGTCTCTCAACAAGTCGTATTGTTTAATGATACCTTGGCCAATAATATTGCATATGGTAAACCTGAAGCAACTGCAGATGAAATTATTGCCGCAGCCAAAAGTGCCCACGTGATGGAATTCGCAGAGCAAATGGAACACGGTCTTGAAACCAATATTGGTGAAAATGGTGCTTTGCTTTCTGGTGGTCAGCGCCAAAGAGTGGCTATTGCTCGTGCTTTGTTATGTGATTCGCCATTCTTGATTTTAGATGAAGCGACTAGCGCTTTAGATACAGAGTCGGAACGCCATATTCAAGATGCACTGCAAACCCTACAACAAAATCGCACTTCAATTGTTATTGCTCATCGGTTATCAACGATCGAAAATGCAGATAAAATAATTGTTATGGACCAAGGTAAAATAGTTGAGCAGGGCAATCATCAAAGTTTACTCGCCAAACAAGGTGCCTATGCCCAGTTGCATAGTTTCCAATTTGAATAAGGCGCTTATCTATGCGCTTAATTGAAAAGGTGTGGTTTAATAATCATTCCGCCAAGTGGTTACTAGTACCTTTATTGTTACCTTTGTCGGCTCTTTTTTGGCTACTTAGTTCACTAAGGCGTCTCAGCTTCAAACTTGGTCTGTCTAAGTCATACCAACTGAGTAAACCTGTTATTGTGGTGGGTAATATTGGTGTTGGCGGTAACGGTAAAACGCCGATGGTGATTCACCTAGTTGAGTTAACACGTTTATTAGGGTTAACTCCTGGCGTAATATCCCGAGGTTATGGCGGACAAGCACCACACTATCCTTATTTATTAAATTCCAATTCAACTCCGTTAGAAGCCGGTGATGAGCCGATACTTATTCAACAACGTTGTCAGGTACCCGTTGCTGTTGGTAGTGATCGCCTAGCGAGTGCCGAGCTGCTTATCAAGCAAGGTTGCGATATTATTATTAGTGATGATGGTTTGCAGCATTACCGTTTACAACGCGCAGTTGAGCTAATTATTGTTGATGGAAAACGTTTATTTGGTAATGATCTTCTACTGCCAGCAGGACCTTTACGAGAAGGACAGTGGCGCTTAGATAAAAGTGATTTAGTTATTTATAATGGTGGCGTTGCAGTAAGCAATAACAACAGCTTTGAATCTATCGCTATGACACTAGTGGCCAAAGAGCTTTGTAATTTACAAACGGGTGAATACATAAATTTGAGTGATTTTATTAACGCTCATAACTGCGTCAATGCGATTGCGGGTATTGGTGCGCCACAACGATTTTTTGATACCTTAGAAAACAATAGCTTTGTCATAGAAAAACAACAAAGTTTTGTTGATCATCATAGTTTTACTCTTGCTGATTTTAGTGAGTTTGATGATAATATGCCCTTACTAATGACAGAAAAAGATGCGGTAAAATGCCGTAACTTTTGTAAAGATAATTGGTGGTACTTACCTGTAGATGCGACGTTTACTCTAACAGAGCAGCAAGTATTACGAAGTAAAATTAAAGCCGCAATTTAATGTGGCGTTCATAAATAACAGTGAGAAATGATTATGGCTTTTGATACAAAATTAATGGAAATTCTTGCCTGCCCAGTATGTAAAGGTAAGTTAGATTACGATAAAGCAGCACAAGAGCTTATTTGTAACTTTGACCGCTTAGCCTATAGCATCGAAAAAGATATTCCAGTGTTACTTGAAGGCGAAGCGCGCGAAATTAAATCTAGCCAGTCAGCTGAGTAGGGTAGTTAATATGTCTGTTATCGATAGTGGTGAAAATGGTAACCGTGAAAACAATGACGCTGAATTTATTGTCGTTATTCCTGCTAGATATGAGTCTTCACGCTTACCAGGAAAAGTGTTGGCCGATATTCACGGTAAACCTATGATCCAATGGGTGGTTGAAAAAGCTAAATTAAGTGGCGCGAGTAAAGTTATTGTTGCCACTGATAATGACAAAGTGGCTGCAATAGTTACTGGTTTTGGCGGTGAGGTTTGTAAAACTCGTAGCGATCATCAATCAGGTACTGAGCGTCTTGCCGAAGTGATGGAGCAATATCAATTTAGTGATAATGAAATTATTGTCAATGTTCAAGGTGATGAACCTTTTATTCCGCCTGAGAATATAGCTCAAGTCGCCAATAACTTGGCAAACCAACAAAATAATCATCATGTTGCACGTATGTCTACGCTAGCTATCAACATTAATTCTGTTGAAGAAGCATTTAACCCTAATGCGGTGAAAGTTCTACTCGATAAAGATGGTTATGCACTGTATTTTTCTCGCGCGACTATTCCCTATGACAGAGAGCGATTTTTAACGGCCAAGGCGAGTACTGAAGAAAATATCAAAGCGATAGGTGATTTTTACTTAAGGCATGTGGGTATTTACGCTTACCGTGCAGGTTTCATTAAGGATTATGTTAATTGGCCAACGAGTGAATTAGAGCAAATTGAAGCGTTAGAGCAACTTCGAGTCTTGTATCAAGGTGAAAAAATTCATGTCGCGGTAGCAAATAGCCATGTGCCAGTTGAAGGTGTTGATACACCAGAAGACTTGGAAAAAGCTAGAGCGTACGCTGCTAGTTTATGTTAATACTTTAAAAGTAAGCGCCAGCGACAAGAGACTTCAAGTTCCATACTGTCATTCCCGAAGTCTCTTGTCGGGAATCTATTACTGATTACTGTTCAAATACTGGATCTTCGACTAGACACTTCGAAGATGACAAGTTTTGTGTTTTGGTTATGTCTCTCGCTAAGACTTACTGTGCAGTTAATTCATTCCGAGTGTTTTGTAAAAAATTAGCACTAAAATCCACTAAGCTATGCACTGAGCTTGGTAGTTGCTCTATATCAATGGCATCAATTAAGTTTTTCACTTCTAACCCCAATTCTGTATCGCCTTCAATTTTCAAACGACGTTGAAAGAATAAGGTGTCTGGATCTTGTTTACGACCGGCAATTAAAATTAAATCATCACCATTAGCACTAAAACTTACATCTTCAGTAATATTCTCTTCAGGCGAAG
>Ga0209395_1005191_pt1 | contig 14790 bp, 13 predicted proteins | sample GOMGulsemesocosm_3_FD_184635 | JGI IMG/M metagenome (GOLD analysis project Ga0209395, IMG submission 184635) | Methane-oxidizing microbial communities from mesocosms in the Gulf of Mexico - GOM9D Gulf of Mexico (SPAdes) (version 2) | ecosystem: Environmental > Aquatic > Marine > Cold seeps... | reverse complement strand
GCCACAACTGCGCCAGCGGCACGTTCGGATCGCCCGTGTTCTGCCCGAAGACCCGGTGATGGTGATGGGCGATAGGATGCGCATCGAACAGGTGATGGTAAACCTCTTGCGGAATGCACTGGACGCCACCAAGTCAGTGGCAGATCCGGAAATCGAGATTATCCTGGCGGCAGGGGAAACTGCCATTCTGGCAGTGCGGGACAATGGGGGTGGCATAGAAGACTTTGGCGAGCTGTTTGAGCCCTTCTATACCACCAAGCAGCCGGGCGATGGGGTTGGCCTTGGGCTTGCTATCTCGTCCGGGATCGTCAACGACCTTGGGGGACGATTGACCGCCCGCAATGGCGAAAATGGTGGCGCGGTATTTGAAATGCAATTGCCGATCCTGGTGGATGGGGTCGAAGCCGCCGAATAATTACGGCGTGAATTAAGAGAGGAAGCTTTATGGCGCAGGCTATGAAAATTGCGATTGTCGATGACGAACAGGATATGCGTCAGTCGATCAGCCAATGGTTGGCTCTGTCGGGCTATGACACGGAAACTTTTGCCAGCGCCGAAGATGCGTTGAAAATTCTGGGTGCGGATTACCCGGGAATTGTGATTTCTGACATCAAAATGCCCGGCATGGATGGAATGCAATTCCTAAAAAAGCTGATGGGCAGTGACAGTGCGCTGCCGGTGATCATGATCACAGGTCACGGTGATGTTCCAATGGCGGTCGAGGCAATGCGGGTTGGTGCTTTTGATTTCCTTGAGAAACCTTTCAACCCGGATCGCATGTCGGAGTTGGCCAAGCGAGCCACAGGTGCGAGGCGACTGGTGTTGGACAACCGCGTTTTGCGGCGCGAATTGTCTGACGGCACCCAGATCATGAAGAAATTGATTGGTGCCAGCCCGGTGATGGATCGTTTGAAAGAAGACATCCTCGATCTGGGACAGGCTGATGGTCATGTGCTGATTGACGGCGAAACCGGGACAGGCAAGACACTGGTGGCACATGCCTTGCATGCTGTCGGCAGTCGTGCGGGCAAGAAATTTGTCTTGGTCAGTTGTGCGGCATTAGAAGAAGACGCGCTGTCCAAGCGGTTGTTTGGGCCGATGATGCCCGAAGATGCGCTGTTGCCTGCCATTGAACAGGCTCGAGGTGGCACTTTGGTGCTGGAAGACATTGATGCGCTGACCGAGCCTTTGCAGGCCAAGCTATTAAGTGTGATCAACGAACAAGGTATCCCAGGCGAAACCCGCATTATTGCCATTTCGAACCTGCAGGAGGCAGGAAAAACCTGCGAGGACGCGCTGCGCTCGGACCTTTTTTACCGCTTGGCGGCGTTGCGCATCACGGTGCCACCCCTGCGCCAGCGCGGCGAGGACATCCTGACCCTGTTCACCCGCCTGTCCGAGCAGTTCTCTGAAGAATACGGCTGTGACGCGCCGCAAGTCTCTGCGCAGGAGGCCGCACAATTGCTGCAAGCGCCATGGCCGGGCAATGTGCGTCAGCTGATTAATATCGCCGAACGAGCTGTTCTGCAGGCCCGGCGCGGATCGGGCACCATTGCCTCGCTGTTGATGTCGGATCACGAAGAGATGCAGCCGGTAATGACCACCGAAGGCAAGCCGCTTAAAGAATACGTCGAAGCTTTTGAACGCATGTTGATCGACAATACGATGCGTCGCCACAAGGGCTCGATTGCCTCGGTGATGGATGAATTGTGTCTGCCACGGCGAACTTTGAACGAAAAAATGGCAAAATACGGCTTGCAGCGATCCGACTATCTCTGAGTTGTTTTGTCCACAGAATGCCAGAGCCCCCGTTTGGGGGCTTTTATTGCCCGTATTCTGCCTGAACACCCAATTACTTTGCTTCTTTTTAACCTTTAGGCCGAATTGATCGCCTTATCAGATGAATTCCATGGGCCAGACAAAGATGCCCATTGTCATTACCTATCCACAGGCAGTATGCTGCCTTGACGGGACTACCACCAATATGGGTGCAGCCCCTTCAGATGAGTTTCGCTGCTTTTCGTCTTTGTCCGGCATGATCCGAGAAGTTGAAAGCAGACCGATTAGCCCCGGGGTCCGGGGTTGTTTAGCGCCTGAACCGGAACTTATTCGGGGCAGGAAAAAAATGGGCAGGGCTCGGGATACCCCCACCTGTCGGAGAAGAACCGCGATGACGCGCGCGCAGGCACACAGCACAGAGACAGCACCGCTGGGACTACTTCCCGCGACTATGTCCCGTAGCGCGCCGTTAAATATCGCCCTGACAAGACACCACCCAAAACGCGCAGCTCCCCCCGGCAACGGCCGGAGCCTGCGCGCGCAGGCATGGTGCACTAAGGAAACATGGCAAAGAAGATGCTTATTGATGCCACCCACGCGGAAGAAACCCGCGTCGTGGTGGTCGACGGAAACAAAGTTGAGGAGTTCGACTTTGAATCCGAGAACAAACGCCAGCTTGCTGGCAATATCTATCTGGCAAAAGTAACACGGGTCGAGCCTTCACTGCAGGCCGCTTTTGTTGACTATGGCGGCAATCGTCATGGCTTTCTGGCCTTCTCAGAGATCCATCCCGACTACTATCAGATTCCGGTCGCCGACCGCGAAGCTCTGATGGAGGAGGAGCGAGTCTACGCCGAGGCGATGCGCGCTAAGGATGACGCCAAGGACGACGAAGACGACAATAAGTCCTCCAAACCACGCCGGTCGCGCTCGCGTAGCCGCACCAAGGCAGAGGGCGTTAAGTCCAAGGATGCGGTTGAGACCAAAGAAGTTGAGCTCCCCAGCACCGAGATTTCCGGCATGGAAACCATCGATCTCAGCGATGAGAGCGATTCCGTGGACGTGTTGGACGTGGCCGAGGGCAGCTCTCCAATGGAGACTGTTACTGAGACGCCAGTAGAAGAACCCAACGACGACCAGCCAGAGGCTGAGGTCGAGGATACAGCAGAAGCTGTAACCGAGACTGTTGTGGACACGGTCATTATTATCGATGAAGCGGTCACAGCTGAAGCGACCGCTAATGAGGTCGAAGCACCTGTTGAGGAAGGCATCACGTCCGAAGCCTCGGCACAGGACGCAGCTCCGGCAGACGCCGCTGCTGAAGCTGAACCTACAGAGGCCAAAGAGCCAGGCGACGAAGAACCCGACGCCGAGGGTGAACGCGCCGACGCTATCTCCAAAGACAGCTCTATCGAATCGGTTGCAGATGAGGACGACAGCGAGGACATCCGTCCACGTCGCAAGCCACGTCCCAAGCGTTACAAGATCCAGGAAGTTATCAAGGTCCGCCAGGTTCTGCTGGTCCAGGTCGTCAAGGAAGAGCGCGGCAACAAGGGCGCTGCCCTGACCACATATCTGTCGCTGGCGGGTCGCTATTGCGTGCTGATGCCCAACACCGCGCGTGGTGGTGGTATTTCCCGCAAGATCACCAATGCTGTTGACCGTAAGAAACTAAAAGAAATCGCCAACGAAATCGACGTGCCATCCGGTGCGGGCCTTATTGTCCGCACCGCCGGTGCCAAACGCACCAAGGCTGAAATCAAGCGAGACTATGAATATCTGCAACGCCTGTGGGAACAGATCCGCGAGCTGACGCTGAAATCCATCGCGCCCGCCAAGATCTATGAAGAAGGCGACCTGATTAAACGCTCGATCCGCGACCTGTATAACCGCGATATCGACGAAGTGTTTGTAGAAGGTGAGCGCGGCTACCGCATCGCCAAAGACTTCATGAAAATGATCATGCCGTCGCACGCCAAGAACGTGAAACGCTACAACGAGACGCTGCCGTTGTTCGCACGCTTTCAGGTGGAAAGCTATCTGGGTGGTATGTTCAACCCAACCGTTCAGCTGAAATCTGGCGGTTATATCGTGATCGACGTGACCGAGGCCCTGGTGGCCATCGACGTCAACTCGGGCCGCGCCACCAAAGAAGGCTCGATCGAGGATACTGCTACCAAGACCAACCTGGAAGCCGCCGAAGAGGTGGCCCGCCAGTTGCGTCTACGGGACCTTGCCGGCCTGATCGTCATCGATTTCATCGATATGGACGAGCGTAAAAACAACGCCGCCGTTGAGAAAAAGATCAAGGATAAACTAAAGACCGACCGCGCCCGCATCCAAATCGGTCGCATCTCGGGCTTTGGTCTGATGGAGATGAGCCGCCAGCGTCTGCGCCCCGGCATGCTCGAAGCCACCACCCAGCCGTGCCCCTCGTGCCACGGTACTGGTCTGATCCGCTCGGACGATAACATGGCGCTGACCATCTTGCGCCAGATCGAGGAAGAGGGCACCCGAAATCGCTCCCGCGAAGTTCTGGTGCGCTGCCCGGTTAGCATTGCCAACTTCCTGATGAACCAAAAGCGCGAGCATATCAGCCAAATTGAAACCCGCTATGGAATGTCGGTGCGGATCGAAGGCGACCCGCATTTGATCAGCCCTGACTTCACCCTTGAGAAGTTCAAGACAGCCACTCGCGTGGTGCCAGTTGCTGCGGCTCCGGTGGTGTCGGTTGATACCTCTCTAATGGCTCAGGTGGACGCTGATGAGGCTGAAGCCAATGATGAAGACGTAGTTCTTGAAATCACTGAAGTCACTGAAATCCCTGATGTGGTTGAAGGTTCGGAAGAGGACGTCAAGCCCAAGCGCAAGCGTCGTCGTCGTCGTCGTCGGTCCGGTAAATCCGAGAACGGTGACAATGGGTCAGAAGAGGGGGCGGACACTAATGCCGAAGGCGCTGCCAAAGCGGATTCTCCGTCCGAAGTGGAAACCACTGTCGAGGTGACAACTGAAGGCGAGCAGCCTGCAGAAGAAGAGGCAAAGCCCAAGCGGACACGGACTCGTCGGTCACGCTCTCGGGGCGGAAAATCTAAAGAGGATGCAGCTGAGAACGAAGCCGCTCCGTCGGCAGAGGGGCTGGCTGATGTTCCTTCTGTGGAAGCGGGAGAGGGTGAACAGCCAGGTGTTGATGCATCTGCCGAGCCTGAGACTGTTCCGGTGACTGCAGAACCAGCGGCAGACGCTGCTGAGGCTCTTGTTGAAGCGGAAGCTGTAACCGAAACGGTCGCAGAAACTCCGGCTGAGACAACCGAAGCTGAGGTCGCGGTTGATGCGCCTGAAACCCCGGTCGAGACTGTTGACGCACCTGCAGCACCAGAGCCGACACCAGAGGCCTCTGCGCCCGAGGTTGAAGTGGTTGCTGAACCGGCTGAGGCCGCTGCGCCCGAAACTGTTGAAGTTGCACCAACAGCGCCAGTTGTTGAGCCAGAACCCGAACAGGTTGCGGCTGAAGTCGAGCCTGAGCCGGTGTTGGTTGCAGCTGAAGAGGTCGCTCCGAAACCGGAAGAGCCACCCAAGCCCAAACGTCGCGGTTGGTGGTCGCTGGGCAGCTGATAAGAATTGAAAACGCCGGGGGAAACCCCGGCGTTTTTCATTTTGGCCGGAAATATTTTCGCGGCCATATGCCGTTGCCGGCGCACGCAGGTTGCACGGAAAACACCCCAATTTTGGCGTCGATCTGCGGGAGGTAGTATAACGGGCTTTGGATCAGCCAGCTTTGCGGATCAAATAGACCTGATGGTCTTCCGCATCGCTCCTCCCAAGAAAGTCGTGCCCAGTTTCATTGCAGAAATGCGGCACGTCAATCACCGCCGCCGGGTCATCGGCCAGAAGCTGAAGAATCGCTCCAGCGGGCAGCGGCTTAAGCCGTTTGCGGGCCTTGAGCACGGGCAGGGGGCACAGCAACCCGATGGCATCCACTGTTTCGAAAATTTCACTCATAACTGCCAGATATGACGGAAAATTCATCCTGTCCACAAGGATGTGACTAGCTGTCCTCGTGACCTTTCAAAACAGGTGCGGTATGGCAGGATTATGTTTGGTATAGAAATCATCGATGCAGGCTTACTCCCTGCCATGCTCGTGGCGCTGATCGCAGGGTTGATCAGCTTCCTTTCGCCCTGTGTCCTCCCCATTGTGCCACCCTATCTGGCCTATATGAGCGGGGTCTCTATCGGCGATATGCAAAGCCCAGGTGTCGCCCGCCGCAAGGCCATTGTTGCAGCGCTGTTCTTTGTCATGGGCCTGTCCACCGTGTTTCTTCTGCTGGGATTCACCGCCTCGGCCTTTGGTGCTTTTGTTCTTCAAAATCAAGAGCTTTTCGCACAAGTTTCAGGTGTGGTGGTGATCATCTTTGGTCTACATTTCTTGTCGGTCTTCCGCATTCCAATCCTCGATCGCGAGATTCGAATGGAGGCAGGTCAGTCCGGCGGATCAGCTGTTGGGGCCTATGTGCTGGGCCTGGCCTTTGCCTTTGGCTGGACGCCCTGTATTGGACCACAACTGGGGGCCATCTTATCGCTAGCCGCGTCTGAGGCGTCGGTTGCCCGTGGCACCCTATTGCTGGGCATCTACGCGCTTGGCCTGGGTGTTCCGTTTCTGCTAGCTGCGATTTTCCTCAGCCGGTCAATGGTGCTGATGAACAAGATGAAACGCCACATGGGTGTAATCGAAAAAGGCATGGGCGCGTTGTTGTTACTGGTTGGTGTGATGCTGGTAACGGGGCTGTTCTCCACCTTCTCTTGGTGGCTGCTCGAAACCTTCCCTGCGCTGGCTGCACTGGGCTGAGACCAAGGCGCCGCAGGGCGCCTTTTTCTTTGTTTGCGGGGTCTTACTCTTGCCGGAATGTCCCGCTACCTTGTGGCTAGGATAAGAGGTGAAAATGAATTTCGGTCCGGGAAACAAAGGTTCTGAGCACATCCGTGTGGCGCGGCGGCGGGTGTTTTACATCCCCGGCTATGATCCGATTCCCCCTCGTCGTTATCGCGAGTTGTATCGCAGAGAAGGGGCCGCCCAGGCTGAGATTTCGGGCTATGAGATCGACCTCAAAGCCAAACAATCAAAGGTGGGGCCCTACGGCTGGCATGTGCAGGCAACCATTGATAACGCTGAAGTCATCGCTGATGTCGAAGTGCTCGTTTGGTCCGATATCGTGCGCGATAGCATGGAAAATTCGATCCCAGGCACATACTGGCAACTGGCCCGCACGGCCTGGACCTATATCTCCACCGGAACGCTGCGTCGGTTGATGCGCCTGCGTAAAGGCCCGGTGATTGCGGCGCTGTATCCAGTTGGCATGCTGCTGGTACAGGCGATATTGGCGGCGCTTCTGGTCTGGGGCGTGGTGCGTGTTTCGTCCGCCGTTGCTGGGGTCCTATCCCTGTCCGGGCTGCTGGTGCTGATTGGCAGCCTTGTCCTAGGATTCCTGGCAGGGGCTGCACTGATGCGTTGGTTCAAGAAAATGGACGGCAAGTTCTTTGCCTATTACCTGATGCATGATTATGCCTATTCGGCGGCCTCTAAGGGTGCCAATTCGCCCGAACTTGAAGCGCGGATGGCTGAGTTCACGGCACTGATAGGTGCGGCGTTGTTGGATGACGGCCTGGACGAGGTGCTGGTGGTGGGGCATTCCTCGGGCGCACATGTCGCGGTCTCGGTGTTGGCAGACGTGATCCGGAGTGGGGTGCCTGGAGACGGACCTCAACTGGGATTTTTAAGTTTGGGCCAAGTGGTTCCGATGGTCTCATTTTTACCTGACGCGCATCGGCTGCGGGCAGATCTGCGATTTCTGTCGATGCGTGGCGAACTCGCTTGGATTGACGTCACCGCACCGGGCGACGGTTGCGCCTTTGCGCTTTGCGATCCGGTGAGCGTCAGCGGTGTTGCACCCGAAGGCAAACGCTGGCCGCTGGTGTTCTCTGCCGCATTTACTCAAACGTTAAGCCCACAGCGATGGGCCGAACTCCGCTGGCGGTTTTTTCGGCTGCATTTCCAGTATCTTTGCGCTTTTGATCAACCCGGTGACTATGACTATTTTCGCATCACTGCCGGACCTCAGACGCTCCGGGAGCGTTATCAGGACCGAAAACCTTCGAAATCCCGCATTGACATGCCGGTGTCGAAATTCACCTCGGTGGCAGCAACATGATGCCTCCCAAGCCGCCCGCCCGGCCTGACAAGGTGTCGCTGTGGCGCTATCTCCGCTTGTTTCGCCAGGATATCCTCTCGGCCCAGCCCGCCCGGTTGTACCATGCCTGGATGGCTGAATTTCGCACGCCGTTTTTCCGATCCTTCATGATCAACCAGCCCGATTTGGTGAAGCAGGTGTTGAAACAACGCCCTGATGACTTTCCGAAATCAAACCGTATTGCTGAAGGGTTGCGGCCATTGCTGGGCAACTCGGTGTTCTTGACCAATGGCGAAACCTGGAAGCGGCAACGCCGGGTCATTGACCCAGCGTTTGAAGGTGGTCGCCTAAAAGGCACTTTCCCGGCGATGCGTCAGGCGGCAGAAGCAATGGTTGAGCGGTTGCAGGGGCAAGGCGGACCTATCGAGATTGAAGCGGTGACCAGTCACGTGGCCGCAGATGTGATTTTCCGCACTCTGTTTTCGATTCCCATTGAACACGAGGTAGCAGCGCAGGTGTTCACCCGGTTTCGAGATTATCAACGCAGTCAGCCGATCCTAAATCTGGCCGCCTTTATCCCGATGCTGCGTTGGATGCCGCGATTCTTTAAGCGCTCCACCAAGAGCGATGCGGCTGAAATTCGGAGGCTGATCACGCAATTGACCACAGAGCGGATGCTGGCGATCAAGAACGGCACAGCGCCAGATGATCTGGCGACCAAGATCATGACGACGGCTGATCCACTGACTGGAGAGTACTTTGACACGGTTGAGATGGTGGATCAGGTGGCGATCTTCTTTCTGGCTGGCCATGAGACCAGTGCCTCGGCTTTGGCCTGGACACTGTATCTGATGGCGCAATACCCGGACTGGCAGGATCGGGTGGCGGTTGAGGCCAAGGCGTTAGAGGAGCAAGGCTTTGCGGTGATGTCGAAGCTGCGCTTAAGTCGCGATGTTTTTCGCGAGGCCTTGCGCCTCTATCCACCTGTGCCGATGATGGTGCGCCAAGCTACCTGTCCAGAACGGTTTCGCGATCGGGAGGTGCCAGTGGGATCGCAGCTGGTGGTCAGCCCGTGGCACCTGCACCGACATGACCGGTTGTGGGACAATCCGGATGGATTTGATCCTGGCCGCTGGGGCACTGAAAACGGCAAGACCTGCCAACGGGAGGCCTACATTCCGTTTTCCACCGGCGCCCGTGTCTGCCCCGGCGCTGGGTTTGCCATGGTCGAGGGGCCGTTGATTCTGTCGATGTTACTGCGCCATTACAGCATTGAAGTGGTCAAAGGGCGCGTGCCAGTGCCTGTCGCACATCTGACAGTTCGGTCCAAAGACGGCATCTGGTTGTCTCTGAGCCCGCGGTAAAAGTAACCCGGAATTTTGAAAACTCCGGTCCGTTTTCTTCGAAGAAAACGGTTAGTTGATCAGGTGAACCGCCTCTTGTTTAAGAAGTTGACCATTTGATCCGCGTTTTCCACCGCATGGTAGCCACGGGGTCTCAATTCAGCCTCGAAGGCAGATCGCCCGACATAGCGTTCAATATCACGGGTCTTGAGCCGAATGAGCTCGCCATTTCGGGCTGCTTTGGAACTGAACGGATGTTGCATCCAAGTTTCGAAAGAGAAAGGTGCATGGATTGGCAAGGAGTAAACCTGCCCTTGCAAGATTAGCGGGCAGTTAATCGCCTGAGCACAAACAGTCGGATCGCCGACGCCAACCCGCAATCGGTCCCGCGGGCCTCGTCTATTTCGGCGGCTAGCACGTTGATTGGCCGATCATCCTCTGCGGCAATTTTGCGGAAAGCCAGCCAGAACTCATCCTCCAGCGACACCGAGGTCCGGTGGCCGCGTAGCGTCAATGAATGTTTGCGGGGACGGCTGTTCATTTGTCGCGCTTGTGCCCATCAAAATCACTCTGAGATTTGTCATCCCGGGCGCGATCCAATTGTTTCTCAGCCTTGCTGCGGCCAAACTTGGCGACGTTTTGCTGTGCGCGGGCCTTTTTCTCGGCCCGCGCTTTGTCTTTTTTAAACCGGTTCAGGTTGACCGGTTCAGCCATTACTTGGGGCCCACCATGTTTTCCGGGCGCACAACCCGGTCAAAGGTCTCGGCGTCGACGAAGCCCAGTTCAATGGCCTCGTGCTTGAGCGTAGTCTTGTTTTTATGCGCGGTCTTGGCGACCTTGGTGGCGTTGTCATAGCCGATTTCAGGCGCCAATGCGGTGACCAGCATCAGGCTTTCGCGCATCAGGGTTTCGATCCGGTCGCGGTCGGCTTGTAGATCCACCACCAGATTATCGGTAAAGGTCGAGGAGGCATCGCCGAGCAGCTGCATCGATTGCAGCACGTTGTAAGCCATCATCGGCTTATAGACGTTCAGCTCAAAATGGCCCTGTGATCCGGCGAATCCTACCGCCGCGTCATTGCCCATAACCTGGGCGCAGACCTGAGTCAGAGCCTCGCATTGGGTTGGGTTGACCTTGCCGGGCATGATTGAAGAACCTGGCTCGTTTTCCGGAAGGATCAGTTCGCCCAATCCGCAGCGTGGGCCTGAGCCTAAGAAACGGATGTCATTGGCAATCTTGAACAGCGACGCTGCGACAACCTTCAGAGCGCCAGAGATTTCGACCATGGCGTCATGTGCTGCCAGGGCCTCAAATTTATTGGGTGCCGTCACAAAGGGTAGGCCGGTGATTTCAGCCATATTGGCGGCGACTTTTTCGTCCCAGCCAATCGAGGTATTCAAGCCAGTGCCAACTGCGGTCCCGCCCTGCGCCAGTTCATAGATCGAGGCAAGTGCAGTCTTAACCCGCTTAATGCCCATCGCAATTTGATGCGTATAGCCGGAAAATTCCTGGCTGAGCGTCAGGGGCGTGGCATCCTGAGTATGGGTGCGGCCAATCTTGATAATACCGTCGAACTCTTCGACTTTTTTGGCCATCGCGGCATGCAGTTTTTCCAGACCGGGTAGCAACACATTGTGGGCTGTCTCGGCGGTGGCAATGTGCATCGCGGTGGGGAAGGTGTCGTTGGAGGACTGGCCCATGTTGCAGTGATCATTGGGGTGAACAGGATCTTTGGAACCGATTACGCCGCCAAGGATTTCAATCGCCCGATTGGCAATCACTTCGTTGGAGTTCATGTTGCTTTGGGTTCCAGATCCGGTCTGCCATACCACCAGGGGGAAGTTGTCATCGAACTTGCCTGCATAGACTTCGCCTGCGGCTTGAATGATGGCGCCGCCGAGTTCACTGTCCAGTTTTCCCAGCTCAATGTTGGTCTGCGCACAAGCCTTTTTGATCACGCCAAGCGCACGCACAATAGCGATTGGCTGACGTTCCCAGCCAATTGGGAAGTTGATGATCGAGCGCTGTGTCTGAGCGCCCCAATACTTGTCTGCGGGAACTTCAAGCGGACCAAAGCTGTCGGTTTCGGTGCGGGTCTCGGACATCCGTATTCTCCGTCTGGTATGCGATTGTATGCCGTTTATCCTGCATAACCCACAGGTGCAATCGGCCAGTTGCGCGCAGCATAAACGATCATGACCCAAGGTATAGGGGCTGGGAATGTGATTTTTGCGCCAAAGCATTGTCTAGCGGTGAGGGATGGCTAGAGTGGGAGTATCATTAGGAACCAGACCCTAGGAGGTCCCGTGGCCCAATATCGTACTCCACAGACAGTCACCCGCAAAACACTGCACTTGTTGCTGGCTGGGTTAGCAGCTGTTTCTCTGACGGGGCAGGCTGCATTCGCGGATGTTTCACGGTTTGTTGGCAATTACTCTGGAACTGCTGAAGTAGAGACACGCGCCGGTGATATGGCCTCGCGGGATATGAGTGTTGTGATCCGGGATACCAGCAACGGTTACATCGTTGGTTGGTCTTCCACGACTGAAAAGGATGATGGGCGGCGAAAAACCAAGTCCTATGAAATTGAATTTCAGCCAACTGACCGTGTCGGCGTTTTTTCCGCTGCTATGAAACGCAATGTATTTGGTCATACTGAACAATTGGATCCGATGAAGGGCGAACCCTATGTCTGGAGTCGAATTACGGGTGACACGTTAACCGTGTTTTCAATGTTTGTGGCTCCGAATGGCGATTATGAAATGCAGCAATATGACCGCACCCTTGCCGAAGGAGGGTTGCAGCTTGATTTTAACTCCCACCGCAACGGTATTCCAACTAGGTTTATTTCGACATTTCTGTCGCGCAACTAGGAGGAATATGCCGAGTTGATCGGTGATCGGGATGTTTTCGATCCCAAGACTGGGGCAAATACTGCGACTGTTACTTGCGGAAACTGTCTAATGATACAACGTCAGCGTCGGGCTTTGCGTCATCTTGCGCGCCATTGATCAATTCTTCTACAGGTGCAGGTGCACTGACATCTCCTTCGGATTCTTCATCCGCAGGTTCAAAGCGCAAACCAAATTCCACTGAAGGATCAACAAAAGTTTTTATTGCGTCATAGGGAATATACAGCGGTTCCGGTGCATCGCCGAAATTCAGCGTTATGGCAAATCCATCTTCTCCAACATCCAAGTTGTCGAACCAGTGTTGCATCACCACCGTCATCTCACCAGGATAGCGATCAGACAGCCAATCGGCCAGTTCGGCATCCGGGTGTCCGGTGTCGAATGTAATAAAGAAATGATGATTCCCCGGAAGCCCTTTGTCAGCAATTTCCAGCAACACAGTCCGGATTAGACCGCGCATTGCAGTATGCATGAGATTTCCATAGTCGATATCTCGAGACATATCATTACCCCAGTAGCCCTTGTGCCAATCATAGGGGATTCGAACAGAAACAAAAGAGGACCGGCGTAGATTTTCTGATTATCCTTCGGGCTCTATGCCGTGTCCCCCTTTGTGCCGCAGTTTAGCCTGCAACTGGAAGCAGGGTGGAGCAGACCCCGGCCAGCGCCATCATTACGAGGGTTAGGACCATGCTGCCTCGGGTGACGAGGGTTACCACTGCTGCCAAAGCAACTAGGCCAAGCGCCAGGGGATCAAGGCTGTTTTGAGCCGGCACAGCAAGAGAGACAGGGCCGTAGTCCATGTTTTCTATCTTGGTGAACAGCACATGTAAGGCAAACCAGACTGACAGGTTCAGGATAACCCCAACCACGGCCGCGGTAATGGCCTTTAACGCTGCCCCCAGTCGCGGATGCGAGGAAATTTGTTCGACATAAGGGGCGGCCAGAAAAATCCATAAAAAGCAGGGCATGAATGTGGCCCATAGCGCCACCACTCCCGCAGCCAGCCCCAGCATGGGCCCTTGAGCCAGAAGTCCGGCCAGCATGGCGACAAACTGGGTGACTAGAATCAGTGGCCCCGGTGTGGTCTCGGCCAATCCAAGCGCGTCGATCATCTGATCGGTTGAGATCCAGTGATATTGTTCGACCACGGTCTGGCTCATATAGGCTAGCACTGCATAAGCGCCGCCAAAGGTGACCACTGCCAGTTTAGCAAAGAACCAGCCGATACTGGCCAGAAATTCAGCACCGGACAGGCTGAGAGCAATGAGCGGCACTAGCCACAGACCTCCCCAAATCAGCAAGTGCCGCCCCGCACTGATGAGATTCAGGGGCTGCGACGCTACCTCTGCATCAGCGCCATCACCGCCGCGTATCAGACCATAGAGCCCGGCGCCCAGCACGATCAGCGGAAAGGGCAGGTTTAGGGCGAATAGGCCAACAAACCCCACCCCGGCCAGAACCCAGGCCCTTGGTCCGTGCAACGCCTTGCGCGCCAGTTTGCGCAGCGCCAGAAGGACGATAATCACCACCGAGGCCTTGATGCCTAAAAAGCCGGCTTGCACTAAGGGCAACTCACCATAACTGGCATAAAACCCGACCAGAACACCGATGATCAAAGCGCCTGGTAGCACAAACAATAACCCGGCAAGGAGGCCGCCGGGAACGCCCCGCAGACGCCAGCCAGCATAGGTGGCAAGCTGCATGGCTTCAGGGCCTGGCAACAGCATGCAAAATGACAAAGCGCGTAGGAACCCTTGCTCGCTCAGCCAGGTGCGGTCCTCGACCAGCGATCGGTGCATCACCGAAATCTGCGCGGCTGGGCCACCAAAGCTCAGCAGACCGATGCGTCCGAAAACCCGCAGCATGGCGGCCAATGATGGCGGCTTCATTGCTTCACCGCTGGCCAGTCGTGACCTTCGTCGTAACCGTCACGGGCCCAGCGATAAAAGGCGTCATACAATGGCATTGCAGCCTCAAGTTGATGCATGTCGTTCTTGTATTGACGCGACAGACCGACGGATAGCGCCAGCAGTCCTGCGGCCTGTGGCGCCGATTCGGGGCAGTTGGTGTCTGCAGCTCGTATGACGGTGGCGAGCCGAAACAGGGCAGGAGTGGTGAGGCAGAATTCCTCGACCATCACGTCAAAGCTGCACAGAGGTCCGCGATGGCTCCAAAAAGTGTTTTCGATGTCAAACGGGGTTGCATTGAATTTTTCAGCGACGGCAGCCACTTCGGCCGGGGGTACAAACAAAAACTGCGCTTTTGGATCGACGAAACGGCGGATCAGCCAGGGGCAGGCGATGCGATCGATTTTGGGGCGGTGGCGGGTGACCCAGAGGCCGCCGCTATGTGGTTCTGGCAGGCTGGCCACGGGCACCAGTGGTAGCCCGGAATCGCGCCAGGCTATGTTGCCACCTGCAAGAACCTCAGCCGCGATGCCATGATTGCGTAAAAGCGCGGCCGCCCCATGAGAGAGTTTTTTGCCCTTTTGGCAAATCACGACGGTCCGCTGCCCGGTCAGCTCAGGTAAAATATGGTCCAGTTGGTGATGCGGGTGTCGCCGGGCCGA
>Ga0209395_1005190_pt1 | contig 14794 bp, 11 predicted proteins | sample GOMGulsemesocosm_3_FD_184635 | JGI IMG/M metagenome (GOLD analysis project Ga0209395, IMG submission 184635) | Methane-oxidizing microbial communities from mesocosms in the Gulf of Mexico - GOM9D Gulf of Mexico (SPAdes) (version 2) | ecosystem: Environmental > Aquatic > Marine > Cold seeps... | reverse complement strand
CCAAGCAACCGCTAAAGCATTTAGAAAGCATATTCTTTCTTCAGGTGGCAGTGATGATGCACTAAACCTTTACCGCAAATTCCGCGGCAAAGACGCCGGCATTGACCCACTACTACGCAGCCGTGGCTTAAAAGACTAAACAGCCCTCCAAAAAATATAAGGCCCATAACTTATCAATAAGTTGCGGGCCTTTTTTGTAATATGGGTTTGAGCAGCCATATAATTTGTGGGGCTCAGTCCAATGGGATCTGCTACACAAACTTCCTTGGTTCAAAGATACATGGTTTCGTTTCGCTCTAAGCGCTGATTTTGTCCCGACAATTGCTCCTGCATTGTTCTTACATAGCCATCCTTGGCTAAGCCTGAAAATAGGTTTTCTCCATTTCAAAGCAATATTTCGTCATTAAATTGTTCTGTAAATTTTAGGCTATCGAGATTGAAGAGGTAAATTGTCAGTTTCCGTGTATGTGGAGAAAAACATCTTCTTCATGCTTAACCTTGGGCGGTTATATTAGGGCAATGCTGGAAGCAGATTGCCGAGACGAAAAATAAGCCTCCATGGATGGATTTACGGTGGCTTTTCGTAATATGTATGGATTCTGGCATGCGATATTTATAATGCGCTTGCAGTGTATTATTTAGCTATATTCTGTTAATAGATTGGCTTGTGTTGGTTCTCACTACTTACATAGACCATTGATAAAAAAATACAATACTAACAAGGCTGCACTCGGTTTAATGATCTCATGGTTAGCTATAAAATATATTACAGGAGGTCTTCCGAGCCATCACAAACACTGCATAGCTCGGATATTTTTTTGCCGACTAGCCTCCTTATCCAGCAATAGCGTCATACAGTCTAAGAAAGGAAGGGCCGGACTGAAAAAATACCCCTGTACATAGCGACAGCCGTATTGAGTTAAAAAGGCAAGTTGCTGGTCAGTTTCAACGCCTTCAGCTATCACCTCGATACCGAGTTTATCAGCCAACTCAATAACGGTCGATGTCAGTATCTGGCTGTGTTTATCATGACCGATGGCGTTAATAAACGAGCGATCTATTTTTATGAAATCGACCTCGTAGTCAATCAAATAATTTAACGATGAATATCCGGTACAAAAATCGTCTAGCGCAATCTTAATCCCGTTACGCTTAAGCTGAGTGAGCACTTGCTTGGTATAGCGGTTTTCAGACATCGCGGTCGACTCAGTAATTTCAATAACGATAGACTCATACGGTAAACCCGCCGCTTTGATCACTGATGCAATTGATTGGTGCTCTAATTCATCATTGAAAAACTCGTTAATTGAGCGATTAATTGAGAAACTAATTTGATCAAACCCTTGTCGATGTAGAGCTTTTAAATCGGCGCAAGCCTGTCTTAATACGAAATTTCCGACCAGATGAATTAGTCCAAATTCTTCAGCAATAGGAATAAACTCACCTGGTGTAATGTAGCCACCATTACCGTCGGCCCACCGCACCAGCGCTTCAAACTTTAAAATTTCATTCGACTCTATATTCACAATCGGCTGATAGAACACGCTCAACAATCCCTGTTCAAGGGCTAATTTTAAACGCTCTTTCAATTCTAGTTTGTACTGATAGCGTCGTTGTGACACGACATCATGAAATGAAATTCCATTATGACCAGCACTCTTGGCGCTACGCATCGCGTGATTCGCATGACGTAACAATAATTTGGCGCTGGTTCCTGCGTCAGGAGAGAGTGCAACACCAATACTCGCCGTTGCTTCAACAAAAATATTATCTAATTTAAAGGGTTTATCAAAACATTGCTGAAGCTGCTTAACCATAGTTTGGGTTTGTTCAAATGAGGTATGTGGGATTAATAAGGTAAACTCGTCACCGCCATAACGACACAATAGGTCATTGCCACTGATATGACTCGCTAAACGATTGGCCACCTCAATTAATAGTAAATCCCCCGTTTCATGGCCGTAAATATCGTTAATTGCTTTAAATAAATCCAAATCGATAAACACTACTGACAGAATGCTACCCTCGGTAGATGCGATCAATTGTTGCTCAAGTGTATTAATGAAACAGCGGCGGTTAGCTAAGCTGGTTAACGGATCACAATCCGCCAAAAACTGTAATTTATTCTCGGTTTCCTTCGATTTAGAGATATCTCTAAATATCGCCACATAATGACTAATTTCACCTGACTCATTTTTAACCGCATTGAGCGATAATTCCTCTGGAAAAGCCTGCCCATTTTTCCGCCTGTTCCACAGTTCGCCTCTCCAGTGCCCAGTGGTCCCAATCGTTTCCCACATATCTTGATAAAATTCAACGCCCTGCTTTCCCGATGACAGCATGCTAGGATTACGCCCAATTAACTCTTCCTCACTATAGCCTGTCATACTTTCCATAGCTTTGTTCACTAACACTATTTCATTGTGACTGTTGGTGATCATTATTGACTCTGAGGTGTGGTTTATCACAAAGTCGGACAGTTTTTTATCGATATGTAACTGGGACATTAGAGTAACATCCTGCACCGTACCTTCTAGGGATATGATATTACCATCATCCGATTTGGTCACGTCAGCGAGATTCTTTAAATATTTAACCTTACCATTGGCTAAGACAATTCGATGTACGGTGTCATATTTTTCTTTATGGCCTGCCATAATGTCGCTGATATTATGCTTGAAACTGTCGCGGTCATCATGATGAACAAGTTGATAAGCTTGTTCAAAGCTGAGTTTATCGGTATCCATTTCAAAAATTCGATAAGCTTCTTTACTCCAAATAATAGTGTCATTGACAACATCCCAATGCCAGGTGCCGATGTTTGCTAAGCGTTCTCCAGTTTCAAGCTGCTTTAACAAGCGTTGCTTTGCCACATTCTCTTGCTTTTGCCATAACTCCTGCGCAATGAAATAACTTATATCAGCGATCCAATTAGTATATAACTCGCTGTCTGTAAAGGGCTGCTCAAACAAGCAAACTAAGAGACCAATGACTTGATTATCATGCGAGCGTAGTTGCACCCCGATATAACCTTGAATATTGAGCTTTATCAATGCCGTGTCATCGGGAAAAGTACGTTGGATATCACTAGGGTAAAAGCACACTTTTCCTTCTTTGTTAACCAGTTCGCAAGGAGAGTTAGCTAACTGATAACGAAAGTTTTTAGCTTGCTGACCATGTTGTAAATAACAGAATGTGGTCGCGTATTGATTTAACGGATCTAGCGTCGCAACAAAGCAATGACTGGGTTGTATATTTTGATAAGCCATTGTTAGTGCCTTTAAAAAAACATCATATCCCGAATACGAATTAATCAACTGTATTATATTTCTGACCATGAGATGTTCCTAATAAACACTTTAAATTGTCGTTTCTATTTGCTGCCAAGATCATATCTAGAAAGCTATTGAAAAGTTGCGCTCAAATTATTTAACTGATTTGCGCTGCTTTGAACCCCCTTTCCGGTCGCCTGTAACTGCTCAGCAAGCTGTCTATTATCTTTAGATATGTCATCGATGGTATGGACGCTGCCGATAATTTGTTCGGCGACGACACTTTGCTCTTGGGTAGTCGTTGCTATTTGTGTTGAGATATCGGTAAGGTTATCCATTAAATCGATGATGCTAGCCATGGCCTCGCGCGCTAAGCCACTTTGCTCACAACATTGCTTCGCGTGCTCCTGATTGGTGCGCATCATATCGCTCCAGTTCAATAAGGTTTCTTGTAGCGCGACCACTGACTCTTGAATTTGCCCGGTTGCCTGTTGTGTTCTACTAGCTAACGTTCGCACTTCATCTGCCACCACAGCAAAGCCTCTGCCTTGTTCACCCGCTCTAGCCGCTTCAATTGCAGCATTTAACGCAAGTAGGTTGGTTTGATCGGCAATACCACCTATCTCAGACATAATATTTGAAATTTCATTAACATTTGAGATTAACGAGGTGGCCGTAGTCGCTGAAATTTCTACGTCCTCAGCTAGCGCCGAGGTAGTTGATTCGGTCTGGTTAATTATCGTAATAGCGACTTTGCACTGTTGATTGACTATATCCACATGGTCCTTTGAATCAACCGTGTTACGGCTAATTTCATGCACCGATGCACTCATTTCGACTATTGCGCTGGCTAATTGCTCTAAATGATTATCCTGAACAATTAAGCCGTTCAAAGTTTGATTCGATGATTGCTCAAGCACTGTTGCCGTATTGACGAGGTTGCCACTATAATCCCGGCTTCGTCCTAACACGGTGCGCAACCGTGCCTTCGATAATTGTTGTGCATAATCTGCAATGGCGACTAAACCTTTACCTGAATAGATTAAGCGCGATGGGCTATCAATCTGTTGTTTAAGTGTCAGGGCATAACTAGGCTGCTTAATAAGCTCTTCAACATAAATACCAAGCGCTAACGCGACCAACACTAATGTCATCGCAATACCAAGCCAATGTTGACTAATATAAAATTGGCCAACACATACGGCTAGCAAGACGGCAAAAAACAAACCGTGCTTTAATGGCCGGTTAGCATGAAAATCGGTGAGTTTTTTACCCTTGTTTATTTTCTCGTACAGCGCAGTAGCGTCTAGCTTCTGCTGATTACTCGGGCAAACACGTACCGACTGATAGCCGGTCACAATACCATTTTCGGTCAACGGCGTTACGTAGGCATCCACCCAGTAATAGCGGCCATCCTTACAACGATTCTTCACCACTCCGCACCATGGCTGATTTTTTTTAAGTTTATCCCATAAATCAGCAAACGCAGCGGCGGGCATGTCTGGGTGACGAACAACATTGTGATTCTGCCCTAGCAACTCCTCCTTTGAATACCCTGCGATGCGTGCAAAGTCATCATTAACATAAGTGATTGTGCCTCGAAGATCTGTGATTGAGACAAGCTGCTCAGTCGCAGAGAATGTAACTTCTTTCTCGCCGGTAATTCTACGCACGTACGCTCTACCTATAATCAATTTTCAGTCGAGTAAACATAACACTATATTTTTTAAGGTTATACTATACCTTTGAGTAAAAGCACACACGGTATTTGATCTGTATCAATGAACATTAAAGTTTAATAAAAACATGGGGGGATGCTGTTCAATATTAGCGCTATCCCCCGTTCGTCGGCAGCGCTAATATTAGGAACGTTATATGAGAATTATCTAAGTTTTCTAAGCACCAAGTGGTAATGCAACGCTTGATGCCCAGTAAACCATTCAGTATTGATACCGTTAAAACGGAAATAACGAGTTTTCGGAGGACGCGATTAATTCTTGCAAGATGCGTAAACCTTGCTCTAAGCGTTGCTCGGTACTAATTGACATCAATGATAAACGAATGTTCCCAGCATCATGACCGTCGGCATCAAAGTAGCTGCCACTGCTCACGATTAAACCGCGATTCTTGGCTTCTATAATGAATAGTTCAGATTTCCAATGTTGTGGCAGTGGTAGCCAAATGTGATACCCGGTTGCATCACACGTAATTTGCGGAAAAATACGGCGAGCTAACGCCTGACGCTCAACCGCAGTTTCACGCTGCACTTGGGCCATTGCAAAAGCTTCGCCAGAGTCAATTAGCGCGGTTGCAGCGAGGAAGTTTATTGGTGATGACAACCAGATATTAGCGCGGATATGCGCATTTAATAGTGCTACCTGGCTCATCGGTGCCTTAATATAACCGCAGCGCATCGCTGGGCTAATAGCCTTAGACAAACTCGAGATATGAAAGCTATATTGAGGAACAAAATTGCTGATAGCTGGAATAGTTTTCTGATTTAAGAAGCCATAAATATCATCTTCAATCAACCAGATAGAATTTTTTTCAATCACTTTAGCCAATGCGCGACGCCGTAGATCTGGCATAGTGATACCAGTTGGATTTTGATGCGATGGCACCACGATCACTAACTTAGGCTGCTGCGCTTTAATTACATCTTCGAGCGCTTGCGGCACTATGCCTTGAGTATCCATCGCCACGCCGACTACTTTGCGATCAGCGATATTGGCGATGGCCAAAATCCCTGGATAAGTTAACGCTTCAACCGCGATGGTATCCCCAGGTTGAGTCAATGCATCAATTAGTAACGACAGCGCATGCTGGGCGCCATTGGTTAACACGGTATTGTCGGCGTTACCGCCGTCGAGCCCATATTTTTTGGCCCAATCAACTCCTGCTTGCCGATGCTCTTGATGGCCGGAATGTTCGGTATAACCAATCATATCGGCGCTAAGTTTGGTTGCTACTGCTTGATAGGCACGTTGTAATGACTGAATGTTTTTGTACAAACACGGCTGTAGGATCGAGAAATTAAAGTGCTCGTTATCATCATTGGGAACAATAGCTTGAGCTAAGTGAGTCGATTGACTGACAAAGGTACCACGACCAACAAACGATTCTAGTCGGCCTTTATCTGCTAACAGTTTATAGGCTTTAGCAACAGTCACAGGCGTGGTGTTAAGTTCAGTAGCCAGCACCCGATGAGTTGGCAACTGCGCACTAACCGGATATTCACCGCTATTAATCCGTTGCTCAATAACCTGTGCAATATTGCTAAATTTTACGCTACTCAACCGACATTCCTCATTAGTCTCATGGTACCAATGACCTAGTTTAATCTGTTTTATTAGTAAACAAAATAACTTAATTAGCCACATTGACATATGTCATTGTAACTATTATGTTAACGGCAGTGAAATTTAACAACGACTAATTTTGGAGATACACGATGGGCATTAACAACGTAGCCTTTATCGGTTTAGGTGTCATGGGTTACCCAATGGCCAGTCACCTTGCCAAAGCGGGTTTTAATACCACGGTGTATAACCGAACCACCGCCAAGGCGGCGCAATGGAGCCAAGACAACAACGGCACCTATCAAGCAACGCCACAACAAGCGGTGAGCGATGCTGATGTTGTTTGCCTGTGTGTTGGTAATGACCAAGATGTTCGAAGCGTGGTGTTTGGTGATAACGGTGTGCTCGCTGGCATGAAAGCTGGAGCGGTGTTAGTCGATCACACCACAACCTCGGCAGAATTAGCCGAAGAATTAGCAGCGGCTTGTGCTGAGCGTGATATTCATTTCATTGATGCGCCAGTATCGGGCGGCCAAGCAGGTGCAGAAAATGGCGCGCTCACCATTATGTGCGGCGGTGATAAAGCCATTCTCGATGCGGTGTCGCCAGTGATTAATAGCTACGCTAAACAGGTAACATTACTTGGCGGTCATGGTCAGGGGCAGCGCTGCAAAATGGTCAATCAAGTGTGTATCGCAGGCGTGCTAAAAGGACTCAGTGAAGCGATTTTGTTGGCACAAAAAGCGAGTTTAGATATCGAGCAAGTTGTTGATGTGCTTAAGCACGGCGCAGCCGGCTCGTGGCAAATGGAAAACCGCGCGGCCACCATGGCGAAAAGAGAATTTGATTTTGGCTTCGCCATCGATTGGATGCGTAAAGATTTAGGGATATGTCTTAATGAAGCAGAAAAACACGGTTTAGAGTTACCGCTAACAAAACAAGTTGATGGCGAATACGCCCAACTACAACAGCAAGGTTTCAACCGGATGGATACCTCGGTGTTAATCAAGGCCAGCGAATAGTAGTTGTCGCTATTATCAACCTGTAGGTATTACCGTCAAATGATCGTAAGATAGTTAACCATTTGATAATTACCATAAAAGAAGTGATTCATGGCTAATATTGCACTGGATGTTGTTAAGTCGTTGGTTAACTACTTAACCATCAAGGGTATAGACCGACAATCATTGCTTGCCGCAATCAACGCCAGCGAGCAGCAGCTTAATCAATCAGGAGAGCTTATTGATGCTCGTTGTTATGAAGCCTTGTATCTATTGGCAGAGCAGCAACTGGGTAATACACACATCGGCTTTGATTTTGGTCAAATCATCGAAGCCGACCGTTGGGGCTTACTTGGCTACATTGCCTTCACGTCACCTTCACCTAACGCCGCCATTGCGAATCAACGAAAATATCAAACGTTAGCGGGTGACATCGGCGCGCCATTGCAGCAAGAAATAGGTGACCGCATTATCCTAAAATGGATGCCAAGCTATCGTTGCTGCCATCATATTAGCGAAGAAATCATCAGTAGTTGGGCGGCGATGGCCTATAAACTAAGCAACAATAATATCGCCCCCGTTGCGATTTATTTTAGTCATCCGCCACACGCCGACATTAGTCTGTATCAGTCATTCTTTGGCTGCGAGGTACACTTTAACGCCGATTTTAATGGCATTGAGATCGAGCGCTATCAACTTGATACGCCCTATGTTCGCCACGAGCCCGAAATATACCATCTCCTTTGCCAACAGGCCGACAAGCGACTAAACCACCTCATCGATAAGCTGCCAGTTGAAATAATTACCCAATATATTGCCAATCAATTGCCTCATGGCGTGCCTGAAATCGACGAGGCGGCGCAAAGCTTACAAATGAGTGTGCGCACGTTACAGCGCAAACTTAGCGAGCATCAGCTGACTTTTAGTGGCCTCATTGACAGTATTCGCCAAGCGCTAGCGATTAGTTATTTAATCAATACAGATACTGAAATTATTTACATATCACAATTACTTGGCTTTTCTGAGCAAAGTGCTTTTCAGCGCGCCTTTAAGCGATGGACTCAAAAAACACCCAAGCAATTTAGAGATGATAACCACCAGAAGTGACTGGGGGTGACAACAACTTGGCATCTCAAGTCATTACTTTTTGATCCACCTGCACTATATTGGATACTCGATGATTTGAAATACGGGTAAGCATGAACGGTAGTGAAATAACTGGTTTTCAATGGGGCCTTAATATCGTGCTCGCCAGCATGGTGCTAGGGGTCGCGTTGAATATACATTGGCGTGACTTTCAAGCGGTGCTCAAGATGCCGCGCGCCATTATTGCCGGCTTATTTTCCCAATTCTTAGCACTACCAGCAATCACCACCGGGCTGACGTTATTACTTGACCTGCCAGCAGGCATCGAACTTGGGATGATTTTAGTGGCATCGTGTCCCGGCGGTGCTATTTCAAATTTTGTTACCCAACTCGCCAAAGGAAATACCGCGCTATCGATTGCCATGACGGCTGTGGCCAGTGTGTTGGCCATTGTCATGTTGCCAGCAAATTTTCTATTTTGGTCCCAAGTAAATCCGGTTACCGCCACCATGCTTAACTCGATTGAAGTCAGCGCTGGTGGCTTAATCATTAACCTAATTATGGTGTTAGCCATACCGCTCGCCTCCGCGCTACTGATTAGACATCGCTGGCCAGCACTCGCGGATTCACTGCACAAACTTTTAAAAGTGACCAGTTTGATAGCATTACTGGTATTCATCGTCGGCTCGGTATGGCGCCATCAGGAAGCCTTTTTATCGCAGTTTAGCCTGATGTTTAGTGTGGTATTGCTACACAATGCCATTGCCTTTTTACTCGGCTATTTGGCCGGGAAATCAGCCAAGCTAGCACCAAGGGATATCAAAGCCACCACGATAGAAGTCGGGATGCAGAACTCATCATTTGCCATCGCGATTGTGTTTACCCAGTTTAACGGCGAGGCCGACATGGCGCTGATCAGCGCCTTTTGGGGCACCTGGCATATCGTGTCAGGTTTATTAATCGCGCTCGTTTTAAGTCGATGGACTGTCGTAAAAGAGGGTGTGAAAAATGACGAAAAAGGACAGTCAACATCATGAAGGTATTAATCACCGGCGCTGCTGGGAGTCTCGGTCGACAGTTAGTCAATCGATTAATCGACGATAAGTCGATAACGGTTTATGCGACTGACATCAAAGCTAATCCATTTGAGACACATCCGAGTTTACACTACCAATCGTTCGACTTGTACTCACCACAGTTTGCCCAGTGGTTAGTCACCATTGAGCCAACAAAAATAGTCCACTTAACCTCGGTATTACAGTTGTCACCGACACTAACTCGTGAAATGGCCTATCAAATCGATGTTCTCGCGACCAAACAATTACTCGAGGCCAGCGTTAGCTTAGGCGTTGAGAAATTCATTATCACCACCAGCGGTGCCGCCTATGGTTATTATCCCGAGAATAGCGAAATCATTACCGAACAACGTGCTATTGCCGGTAACCAAGACTATTTTTATTCTGCGCATAAGGCTGAGGTAGAACGGCTAATGGCACAATACCGCGCCAAGCACCCGCAACTAAAGCAAATCGTTTTTCGCCCGGGCGCTATTCTGGGGCCTGATTTTGATGGCCCCGTCGTTAATCTATTTAGACAGAAAGTGATAACAGGGATTTTAGGCTACCCAGCACCGTTTAACTTCATTTGGTCTAGCGATGTTGTTGAGCTAATCAAAGAAGGACTATCGAGTGAGGTGATTGGCGAATTTAATGTCGCGGGGACGGGTTCACTTAGTCTGCGCCAAATTGCACGGCGACTTAACAAGCGCTACCTACCGCTGCCCGGTTGGCTGATCCAAGCGGCGCTGAGCATCGCTAAACCATTGGGGCTTACTCAGTACGGCCCTGAGCAAGTGAAGTTTATTAAATTTAGGCCAGTGCTCGATAACACTAAATTGCAGGCGTATTTTAATCATCAGTTACGCTATACCACGGCACAGGCGTTGGATGCTTTTTTACAGGCTCAGGAGCACAATTCATGAAGTTAAGCACTCGTTTATTACTCATTCTCGTTACGGCGGCGCCATTAACCCACGCGGCTACGGTGCAGGTGAACGACCACCAAGGCAAACCATTAGCCAATGTAATGGTGATGCAAACGCCGTTAGTTGGCCACACTCTTGATACATCAGACATGGGCTACCCGCCGGAGAAAAAAGTTAATTTCTCGGATGCCTCTTTTACCCTGTTTACCGATAATTACGGACAAGTAACCTTCAATCGTTATAAAGATCAGAGAGTAAGAATTCGGTTACGTGCACAAAACTATCAAGATGTCACGGTTGAGCTTGATAAAAACCAAGATAAAACCATCGCTATGTCCCTCATTACGGATCCATTGGCGTTGGCGCAATCACGTCCTGCCAATACCTGGCTGGCTGCACTCGATTTGGGCACAGATCCTAAACTGAAACAGCATTACGTGATGCAATGTGGTTTTTGCCACCAGCAGGGCTCACATTTCTTCCGCCGACCACGGGCACAGGAAGACTGGCAAGAGATCATCTATCGCATGGTCGGTTATGGCTCCCGCTTACATGATGAGGCACAAGATCAATTACCCAAACTTCTCGCATCAGGCTACAAAGACATTTACCAAAACCCACAGAAAATACCTACCGGCACACCGTGGACAGATGCCTTACAACACGTTGAAATTAGCGAATGGCCGATTGGTGATTCATTCTCACAAATGCATGATTTATTACTTCACTCTAACGGCTTAGTTTATGTCGGTGATAATTTGCAAGACCGCCTGTACGAGATAGATCCCACCAGCGGTCAGTTTGTGGTTTATAAATTAAAGCGTGAACCCGGCGACAAGCACGGTGGCTTAATGGCGAAACGCCTAAGCACTTTCCCTAAGCACGATTCCTATTCTGGCATTCACTCACTCGCAGAATCTCCCGTTGATGGCCATATTTTTATTACCACCTCATATCAACAACGGCTGGTGGAGTTTAATCCGGTGAGTAAAGCATTCACCAATCACAAAATGGATGCTGGTTATTACCCCCACACCATTCGCGTCGACCAACAAGACAGGGTGTGGTTTACGATGGCACTGTCAAATCAGGTGGCTATGTTTGAACGCAGTAATCAACAATTCACGATGTTTGATTTACCCAGTCGCGGCCTGCGAGAAGATCTCACCGTTGGTAGCATGGGAATTATCTTAAAACTGATGGATTGGGGCGTACCGTTAGCTAACCTGTTTTCGATTGATGAACAGTCTACGGGCATGCCACTGCCATACGGCATTGATATAACGCCCAATGGTGATGTTTGGTTTGCACGTCTTCATGCCGACTCAATTGGCAAGATAGATGGCAAGACATTGGCATTAACGATGATCGATACGCCCTTTATTGGGCCACGTCGTCTGCGTAGCGATTCGCAGGGCAACTTATGGATTGCGGCGTTTCCAGAATCGATGGTTGTTAAATATAATCCCATTAAACAAACCTTTACCAATTATCCACTGCCAGTATTTCCACTCGGTAGTGAAACGCCATATTCATTGAATGTCGATAGAAAGCGCGACATTGTGTGGGTTAACGGCAACACCTCGGATGCACTGTACAGCTATGAGATTGGCGAGGATAAATGGACCCATTATCCGCTACCCAAACGTGTGTCCTTTACCCGAGATGTCGAGATTGCCCCCAATGGTGATGTTTACACCACCAATGCTAGTTTCCCGAGTTGGCATATAGAAGATGCGCAGCCGACCCTGATCCGCTTAACTAAAAAACAGCCATAACATGACTAATCCTCGAGGTTATTCACTACCAATGTTTTTGTTGTCCTGTTTAATGGCGTTTATCGCCGGACATATTGTCAACTACAGCATTATATTTCTGTCATTGCAATGGTTCGACTCCCATGCAATGGCAGGGCTTGGCTATGGTTTGTGTTTTGGCCCGACCTTAATCTTAGGTTGGTTTGCGGGGGTCTATTGCGACCGATATTCACCGCGACATGTGCTGCTAATCAGTCAAAATAGTTTCTTCATTAGCCTATTACTGCTCTATTTCGCCCTTGATGCAACAAGCCCATTGCAAGCGGTATTATTGCTACTAGCGGCGCTTTTTTCGGGCATCGGCTGGTCATTTGTCGCGCCAGCGCGTTTTGCAACATTACCGTTCTATGTTCATCGCGATAAGTTAGCAGGCGCTGCAATCATCTTAAACCTAATGGTGATGGCTGGCTTTGGCGTCGCACCTATTGTACTCAAACTGATTAAGGTAACTTACGGCTGGGAGATGGTGTTCACCACCGCGGCAACACTTTTTGCATGTTCGAGCCTATTACTGCTGCCATTATCATTTCAATTTAAAGCGAAACTAGCAGCAACCGCACTTATCGAAATCCGCGAGAGTCTCGCTTATGTTCGAGGCTCCAATGCATTAAAACAGTTGCTGCTATTATCGATGATCGTATTTTTACTGATGGGACCGATGCAGGTCATTCTCCCGACGATATCACAACAAAACCTCGGCCCTGGTGAAACTAGCCAAGGATATTATTTGAGTTTAATTGCCGCCGGACTCATTGTTGGCGGTATTTTAGCGATGGTGGTGAAAGGTATTTCCAAAGCGGGAAACAACATCTTTGCTGGCGTGTTGCTATCAGGGATAGGTCTCTACGTGCTTACAACTGCCACCACACTTACCCTATCGGTCATCATATTGTTTGCTGCCTCCGCCAGTGGTGGTTTTGCGATTAGCTTTATTGTTGCGGGATTGCAGGCATTATCGCCAGACCATTATCGCGGCTGCATCATGAGCCTCTACAGCATGATTAGCCAGTTTATTCCGGCGCTCGGTGGCATCATGGCGGGACAGCTCGCACAGTTATATTCGCCAGCGTTTGCGATGAAGATGGTGGCGGTGTTAATTATGGTGACCGTTGCAACAAGCGCGGTGTCATTTCGTACTATCCGCCGTCTAGAGAGGTTTTAAGATGTTCGAACAATTTAATGCAAAGACCGTAGTGATCACAGGCGGCGGCGGTGGTATCGCGGCGTCATTGATTAAAATCCTCAGTGCCAATGGCGCGAATATTGCTGCACTTGACCGAAACGTCGATACATTAACCGCAACCGACACCCTGCTGCCGCTCAAATTGGATATTACCGACCAGCATGCGCTAGCCCATGCGATCAGTAATGTCATTGCCCGCTTTGGTCAGATAGATTATTTGTTTAATAACGCCGGCATCACGCACATGAGTAAATTTAGTAACACCGAGGCCGAGCTATTCGACACCATTATGACGGTAAATTTTAGCGCCAGCGTTAATATAACTCGTTTATGTTTACCTTATTTAAAGCAGAGCCGCGGGCAGATTATTGCCGTGTCGAGTGTCGCCGGCTTCGCGCCGCTCTATGGTCGTAGCGCTTACAGCGCCAGTAAACATGCGATGGAGGGATTCTTCAAATCATTAGCGAGTGAAGTCGCCGACGATGGTATTAGCGTTCTAATTGTTTGCCCTTCATTCGTCAAATCACGACCAGAGCTCACCGCACAAGTTAACACGGGAATATCGTCACCTGGCGCGATGAAAAAGAGCACCAACGGCCAGCAGATTTCGCCTGAAATGGCGGCACTAGCCATACTCGACGCCGTATCAAAACGACAATCGACGCTGTATCTAGGACGCGTTGCTAGAGTTGCTCACTGGTTATACGCCTTGCTACCTGCTCTTTACATGAAAATAATGACCAAAGGGGCGAAGCAGGAATTCGAATAACCATAACTGACTAGCGGTCACCAACCAAGTAAGCCCATTACTAAGATCCAGCTACCCAAGACAGAAGTGGACCCCTTCAGTTGGACACATAACCTTAGTTTTTAAGTGATCAATCCAAGTTATGCGGCGAACCTTTGTCTAGCAAAATAAACCTGATCAGGTGTTAAATCGTTAAGACTTTGATGGTATCGCTGCTCATTATAAAACACTATATAGTTACTAATTTCAAGTTCTGCTTCTTTGGGTGTCTCGTAGACCTTTAAATAGACCTCTTCATATTTCAAGCTTCTCCAGAAGCGCTCGATCATCACATTGTCTACCCAGCAGCCTTTTCCATCCATGCTAATCCTTATATCGTTCGCTTTTAACTTGGCGGTAAATTC